>ERZ808046.45-NODE-45-length-175590-cov-13.259878_pt1 | contig 175590 bp, 147 predicted proteins | sample MGYA00380196_ERZ808046 | MGnify/ENA primary metagenome ERZ808046 (study PRJEB31490, sample SAMN06133421) | mouse gut metagenome | isolation source: Z6_2 | host: mice | place: China: Chengdu | collected 2015-05 ...
TGAACTTTTTTATTCGCTCTTTTCGCTTGCCTCAAACAGCATGTATTACTTTACAGGCTTTTTCACTTTTCGTCAACCCTTTTTTGCAAAAAATTAGCAATATTTTTTTAGAGTGCTAAAAAAGGCCTCAATTTGAGACCTTTTTGATTAATTCTGTAGTTTAGAATGTTTTATACCGTATGTTGCATACACAATGATTCCCGCAATTAACCAGATTCCCACCATAATTTTTGTCGTATTTGGTAACATCCAAATGAAATATACGCTTAGTAATCCAGCAATTACAGGCAGTACCGGATAAAGTGGCATCTTAAATCCATCATTCACAATATCTTTTCGATGCCGTAGAGGAATAATTCCAAATGAAATTAAAGCAAATGCGATTAATGTCCCTGCATTAATTAATGAAGCTAATTCCATTAAAGGAACCAATCCAGCAAAAACAGCTGCTACTATTGTAGAGACAATTACTGCGTGATCAGGAATCATCTTTTTAGCATGCACGCTTCCCATGGAATCCGGTAATAATCCATCTCTTCCTAAAGCATAGAGTAATCTTGAGCCGCCCAGCAACATAGTAATCATTGCGGTAAAGATTCCGACTAATGCTCCAACGGTAATCAATTTATTCCACGCAGTTAAGCCAACTACTTTTAGTGCATAAGCTGCTGGATCATCAACATTTAATTGTTTGTAATTAACCATTCCAGTTAAAACTAGAGAAAAACTTACATATAGTAGAACAGCAATAATCACTGTCCCCATGATTCCTTTAACAACGTTTTTTTCAGGATCCTTTGTTTCAGCACTGTTTGCTGCTAAAGCATCAAAACCAATAAATGCAAAGAATACAGTGGCTGCAGCTGTAGATATTCCCCCAATCCCTAATGGTGGTGTTTGGAATTTCTTAGGATAAAATGGGACATAGTTGTCAGCCTTAATATAGAACATCCCAATCACAATAAACAAAATAATAATTGCGACTTTGATAATTACTGCTATATTTTCCACACGTTTAGATAAGTTAGCACCTTGATATAAAATCAAAGCAACGATTAACACAATTAAAACAGCAGAAATATTTATTACTCCACCTTCCATTGGTCCAGCTTCAAGTGCTTTAGGCAAATGAATTCCAATTGGCGCTAAAATATTATTATTAAAATATGAAGCAAAACCAGTCGCTTCAGCAGAAACAGCTAAAAAATATTCTAATAATAATCCCCATCCAATTATCCACCCTACTACTTCTCCATAGATTACTGAACCAAAAGAATAGGCGGAGCCAGCTACTGGCATTGCAGAAGAAAATTCAGCATAAGCCATTCCCACCATACCAGAAACAATTGCTGCTAATAAAAAAGAAATAGCAACTGCTGGACCAGCATGCTGTGCCGCTTCATGACCAGGCAAAATAAAAATTCCTGTTCCAATAACTGCCCCGATTCCCAACGCAACTAAATCACGAGCATTTAAATGTCTAGTTAAGCGAGAATCTGCTTTTAAAAAAGTATTTACTGGAACTTTCTTAAAGAAGTTTTTCATTCCAACTCTCCTTAATTTATTTTTAATTATTATACCTGATTTTATAGCTATTTCTACCCTATAATTAAAATTAATTAAAAAAAGACTACGAATTTAATTCGTAGTCTTTTTTCAAAATATTGCTAACTATTTTTCTTCTTTTTTATCAGCTTTTTCAGCTTCCTTGATGTCTTTCTTTTCTTGTTCACGAGTTTCCTTGTCAAACAATACATCTTCAAGAATTTCACCATTTAAGTACAAATGCTTATCATCAATAGTGAATTTAACTTCCTTAGTATCTGGCTTAGAAACAATCAACTTAGCTGCTGGGGTTTCAAGATCTTGTTCAACAACTCTTCTCAATGGACGAGCACCAAATTCCTTGTCATAACCCTTCTTAGCCAAGTACTTCTTAGCATCATCAGTAACATGAAGCTTAATGTTTCTCTTAGCAAGAGACTTCTCCATCTTTACTAAGTAAAGGTCTAAGATCTTGAGCATATCTTCACTAGTTAAAGAATTAAATGGAACAATTGCGTCAAGACGGTTTAAGAATTCTGGTCTGAAGTAAACTTCAAGAGCTTTACGTAAAGCATCTTGATCGTCACCCTTAAGTAACTTGTCAGAGTATCCAGCGTTTGAAGTCATGATAATGATTGTATCTTTGAAGGAAATTGTTCTACCTTGTGCATCAGTTAAGCGACCATCATCCATGATTTGAAGTAAAGCATTAAAGACTTGAGGATTTGCTTTTTCAATTTCATCAAGCAAAATCAATGAATATGGTTGGTGACGAATCTTTTCAGTTAATTGACCACCTTCACCATAACCAACATAACCAGGTGCTGAACCGATCAACTTATTAACAGCCATTTGATCTTGGTATTCGGACATATCCAAACGTACCAATGCATCTGCCTTACCAAATAACTTAATTGCTAATTGCTTAGCCAATTCAGTTTTACCAACACCAGTAGGACCAGTAAGTAAGAATGAACCAGTTGGACGGTTAGAATCCTTAAATACTTGCTTACGTGCAATTGCATCAGTAATGATATCAATGGCCTTATCTTGGTCAATAACAACTTTCTTCAAGTCAGAAGCTAAGTTAGCATTCTTTTGAGCTTCATTGGCATTAATTTCGCTCATTGGAATACCAGTCTTAGTTTGAATTAAAGCATACATATCTTCTGGTGTAACTTTAAGTTCACTAGCTTTGCCTGCATTCTTAAGATCTTTCTTAAGGTCTTCAATTTCTTTCTTAATCTTAGCAGCTTCATCATATTTTTCATTCTTAGCTGCTTCTGCCTTTTTACCTTCTAAGGCATGAATCTTGTTCTTAATTGAAGTTTCATCTTTTTGATCCATACCTAAGGACTTCTTAGCACCAGCTTCGTCCATTAAATCAATTGCCTTATCTGGTAAGTGACGATCATTAATGTAACGATTTGAAAGTTCTGCAGCAAGCTTCAAAGCTTCTGGATCGTATTTAACATTGTGGTATTTTTCATATCTTGGAGCTAAGCCCTTCAAAATTTGAATAGCATCCTTGATAGTTGGTTCTGGAACTTGAACTGGTTGGAATCTTCTAGCTAAAGCAGGGTCTTTTTCGATTTGTTGGTATTCACTAGTAGTAGTTGCACCAATAACACGAATTTCACCGCTAGCCAATGCTGGCTTTAAGATATTAGCAGCATCCCCAGAATTATTTTCTGAATCCGTAGAACCTGCACCAACAATATTATGTAATTCATCGATAAAGAGAATAACATTCTTGTCACCCTTAGCCTTATCGATAATCTTCTTTAGTTTTTCTTCAAAACTACCACGAAGAGAAGTACCTGCAACTAATTCATTAATATTTAACTCAATAATATGAGCATTCTTTAGTTTTTCAGGAACGTCTCCATCAACAATTCTTTGAGCTAATCCTTCAACTACAGAGGTTTTACCAACACCGGCAGGACCAGTCAACACAGGATTGTTCTTTTTACGTCTACTCAAAATTTCAATAACTTGATCAATAACAGCGGTACGTCCAATGACAGGATCGTATTTGCCCTTCTTAGCTTGTTCAGTTAAATCAACACCAATTGGCTTTTCCTTTTGTTGGCCATTTTGAGCGCCTTGTTGAGGTGCTTGACCAGCACTATATCTCATTGGTTGTTGGCCACTGCTCATTCTTCCATCATTGAAAAAATCTCTGTTTAATTCATTAAATAAATCATCAAAATTGTAGTTTCCATTGTCAAAGTATGCCATGCTTTACACACTCCTCATATTCTCAAAAATTTTAGCACTCATAAGTTATAAGTGCTAACTACTCACACTTCTTATTATAGCAGGTTATCCACAGAAAGCAAAATATTATACAATATTTTTTCCACAGTTTATTTTAATTTGTGAATAAGGTGGACCAAAAGCGCTACGTAGAGCGATTATGGCTAAAAATGTTTGTGAATTAACATCATGAGATAGCTTTAAAATTATTTATTTCTATTAATTTTTTAAATAATTTAATCATTTATCTTCTTTTTCTTCTTGTTATTTTCCTCTGGTTTTTGTCCATTAACAGGAATATTATTTCCACTATTGTTTTCAAGCAAGTATTGCTTAATTAGCTGAACTACTTGTTTATTTTGAGGAAGAGAAGAATGTTGTGCATCGGATCCAGTAACAGTCATTGTTGTATAATGCTTTACTTGATTTTGAAAAATATACTTTCCTGCTGCCACACTACTTTCAGGCACAAGCCCATCAGACTCATAATTCTCGCCGCCTGATACTGAATATACATCTAAATTTTTAGGTATTTTCTTTCGATTTTTAATAAAATCATTCAACATCTCAGTCTTATGATCGATATTACTTTCATTAAAATTGTACGGAGTTCCAAGAGTCATTAATTTCTTTATCGTGATTTCATCACTATAATCTGCATAATAGTTCTCAAGCCAATACGTCCAAATTAGGCCTCCATTTGAATGTCCAAACGCTTTAAAATTATTAAATTTATACTGCTGACTGAGCTGAGCAAAAGCTTCATCAAACCAGCCTGCTTGTTTCTTAATATTGGCATAACCATCATGATTATTTTCAAACCCCACTACAATAAACGGTTCATTATCATTACGATTAATTTTTCCGCTATACTTCAATGTTCCATCTTTTTTTACCTGAATTTTTAACAAACTATGCTTTTTTAGCGTATCTTTATTTAATAAATTAACCAATTCATTAAAACGCTCAGTTGTTGCGCTTGATCCTGGAATCATAATTACAGGAGACATTTGTGATTTTCGTCTTTCAGCTAAATCATGGTTAGCATTTTTGATCCAAAAAAAGGTTGGAATAGATAAAACTATTAAAAAGATGAAGGTAGCTAGCAAAAGCAGACGATTTTTCGATATCATCTTTTTATTTAACATATTCATAGCCAGTCTCCTCATCATTTAATAAATCAATTTCGTCCTGAATATCCTTCGCCATTTTCACAATTGGGAGATATAACAAAATATCAAACGCAAACAGTAGCATTGAAAAAATCAAGGCTTGCCACGTTCCATTCGTAGCAATAAAGGCATACAAAGGCCCAGGGGTACCAGATAACACATTATAGGCTGGAGCCGGAATTAAATGAATAGCAATCATACTAGCAGCCAAAAGCATATTTACGACTGGCAAAAATACATAGGGTACTAGGAATAATGGATTAAGTATAATCGGAAGTCCAATTAAAGCTCCTTGATTAGAACCAAATAGAGTTGGAATAAAACTCCAACGCGCTATTTTAGCAATATCATTTTTCTTAATAACAATTAAAATACCAATCAAAATCACTAGAGTTAACCCGTTACCACCAAATTTTCCATAAGATTGGTATAAAGAATTTCCAACATATGGATTAGGCACATTCCAACTAGAACCATGTGTCAAAGCATAGTTTAAGTTTGCAACATTAGTCGCACTATCACTACCCGCTGTCAGAGATACTAAAGGCTGACCAATTCCACACCAGTTTAACAACAGTGCTAAAAGCAATAAGAGAATAAAAATACCAAGATTTAAATTATTCTGCCCCTGACTTTGGAAAAATTGATAGAAGTTTGTTGCAATTATTCGTACGTGGGCTAAGCTAGCCAAAATTCCAATTACTAATCCAATTAGCCAAGTAGCAAGCATTGGTCGAAATGAGTTAAAGGCTCTTTGCTTTATTAATTGTGCGCTTTCTGCATGACGATGATGGTATTCAGTTCCAAGAAATCTAAAAATAAGGCCAGTCCCAAACCCAATTAAAAGAGCAAATAAAAAACTATTAATATTCAAAAAACGCCAGTTAAAAGATAGCTGAAAATTTCGCACATCCCTGAAGCGATAGGCACAAAGGAGCAAAGTTAGCATTCCTGAAACACCGGCCATCTGAGCATCTTTTTGATACAAACGTGCGGTATATTGGGCTGAAAAATATGCAGTAAATAGCCCAAAAGTACCAAATATTACACTAGTAACACCCTGGCAGGCATACCACGATGCATTAAAAATCTGATCAGGTAACCACTTATCAAAATAAAAAATATTAGATATTAAACTCGTTGGAGAAAAAACACTCTGCCATAAAAATTGAAAAATACTTCCTACAACAGCAAGTGGCATTAGCATCATTAGAGTTCGATCGGTCACTCTAAAAAATGCTAATCTACGAAGTCGTACAATGGTTTTAAAAATTATTTTTTCCATAAATTAGTCCTTACTTCTAATAATCTATCCCCTAGTTTAAATTAAATTTTGAAAGAAACATATTCTTTTCTATTAAAATGCAGATTAAATTAAACAAGTATCCATCAATACAGATTAAGTAAAGAACATGCTATAATGATGGGGAAAATAAAAGGAGAAAAATTATGGCTAAACGAAGTTTTTCGATTAATGATGAAACTGATCGTCTACTTAACTACTATTTAAATCATTCAGATAAAGAATGGGATTTAGTAATTAACGAAGCAATTAAAAGCTATGTATGTGATCATTTAACTCAAAAGCAGGTTCATGAAGCAGTTAAACATACCGGAAAAGACGCATTTCCAGCCAACGAGGTTCTTCGTACCTTTGATAGCAGTTGGATAAATGGTGAGTCGTAATATTAATTGCATAAAGTCATAGCTTCCGGCAAAATAAAGATAGCAATTCTACACAATAAGCTGACAAGTGTCAGCTTATTTTTATACAACTATTCTTAATTAAAAAGGAGGAAAATTCATGCTAAAAAAACATGCACTAGATCCAATTAAGTTAATCTGGTTATTTGCTGGTTCTTTAATAATTAACACTGGTGTTAGTTTTATTTGGCCACTAACTACTATTTATATTCATAATTATCTTCATGAAACACTTACAGTAGCTGGGATTGTTTTATTCATAAATTCAGCTTTTACAATGATTGGAAACGCAGCTGGAGGTCTTTTATTCGATAAGTGGCATCCTTACCAAACCCTTTTAACTGGTGTCAGTATTTCCACTTTATCCACTTTCTTACTAGTTTTATTTCATGGCTGGCCAGCCTATCCAATTTTGTTAATTACTTTAGGCTTAGGTAACGGTATTGTAGTAACTGGTTTAAATTCAATTGCTACTTTAATTAAAAGTCGCAATGCCTCCTATGTGTTTAACGTCTTATACTTCACACAAAATTTAGGTTTAGTATTTGGGTCACTAATGGTGGGATTCATTTTACCGTTTGGCATTACTTATATTTTCTTACTTGCTTTTATTATGTTTGCCTTTTTAAGCATCGTAATCTTTTTTGAATATCGTGGTTTAAACCAGGCTCATGCTTCTGAAAATAAAAAAGTCACTTCAGTTCAACATCAAGAAAAAATTCCTTATGGCGCAAAAAGAGCTATTTTCTCTATCTTAATTTGTGTTCTAGCTGCTTGGATTGCTTATGAACAATGGAATTCTAATATTTCCTCCTACATGCTTGGATTGCACATGAGCGTTCGACTATATAGTTTACTTTGGACTCTAAATGCTATTTTAATTGTCCTCATTCAACCACTATTAACTTACTTCGATGACTGGCTAACTGAACATCTTCATGGACGATTATATATTGGATTCAGCCTGTTTGGACTAGCATTCTTACTACTAATTGGAGCAACCCATTACTTTAATTTCGTTCTAGCTATGGCAGTTCTAACATGTGGAGAAATTCTCGCCTTTCCTGCTGTTTCAACTTTTGTTAATGACCGTGCTAGTAATAAAGACAAGGGAAAATATCAAGGAATTGTTCAGTCAGTTACATCAGCTGGTCGTGCTTTAGGACCATTAATCGGAGCTTTAGTAATTGATAACTTTTCCTACTTGACCTTATTTGTAGTTTGCACTGTTTTGGTTTTAATTTCTGTTCTTCTATTTGCAATCATTAACGCTTATAACAAGAAAAAAATCGCTGAATAGCGATTTTTTATTTTCTCTAATTTACAAAAAAAAGCCTAATTCCACCAACATCGGAATCAGGCTCACACAGTGTTCAGTACCGTTATTCTGACCAAATAAAAGCTACATTTTCGCTACCGTAGAAAATACAGCTTGCTACAACGGTACAGGTAAATCTTAGCACAGCAACCATACTTGTACAACCGCTTTTAAGAAAGTCAAAATTATAAAAAAAGATAGAAAACAATGTTTTCTATCTTTATGAAGGTGATTTTATTAAATTTTCTATGAGGTCATTACATATTCCTCTTACCTTAAAATAATCCTTAACTGGATAATTAGACTGAACCACTAATACATCCCGTGTATCGTTTGAGACGCGATAGTAAGTTGTATATCCATCACCAGAACCATTTGAAGAATGAAAATCAGGAAAATTATAGAAACCCGCATTATATTTAGCAGGATCAGATGGAGCATAAACTTTTTTTACTGATGAAGGTTTTATTATCTCCCCATTTAAAATTGCACTCATAGCCCGACATAAGTCTTTGTTTGACATTACCAAGCTTCCAGCACCTAGGTCTCCATGTACTTTATCTACTACAACACTATGTGGTACTAAGTAACCCTGAGAATTTTTAGTGTATGGTACCGCAACCTTAATACGTTTATTTTTAGGTATATCCCAATAAAATTCTGTTTCAGATAGACCTAACTTTTTAATATAGGTCTCTTTCACCAGACTTTCATAAGATCGATGTGTCACTTTTTCTAAAATACCTGATAATAAAATATAGTTACTTGATGAGTAAAAACGTTGGTTATACTGTTTCTTATTAAAAACTATATTATGCTTAATATCATATTTAATTCCAGCTTGATTGTTTTTAAAGACTGGCGTTCCATAACTCGATTCATCTTTTCCTTGTAATCCTGCTTCCATAGTTAAAAGCTGCCTAATCGTAATCTGATTAGCATGAGGTACTTGAGGATAAAACTTCGATAGTTTGTCATTAAGTTTGAGCTTTTTCTGCTCAACTTGTTTCATAACTAGAGCACCAGTAAAAACCTTATTAACTGAATTAATGAAAAAAGCTGTTTTAGGCGTATTGTGTTCTTTTTTGCTTATGTTTGCAAAGCCGGTAGACTCGTTAAGAATTACTTTATTATTCTTAATCGCCAGGACATTGCCTGTAATGTCTGCTTGTGCTAGTTTTTTTTTATTTCTGTTGCTGCCTTGCTTTTGACATCAGGCATCTTTACGTTAGTCTTGTTGCCCCATGCCTTAGTAAAGTAATAACTATTTAGCTTATAGTTGACTGGATGATTCTTTTCTTCCATAAATGGTTTCACATATTGATCCACCTTTAACCATCCATTCCAACCAAGGTGAATCGTGTCTTCCATGAAGAATTTCTTTCCACCATCTTTTGATAAATCAGCAATATTATTAAAACCTTGAGAGGTAAGCTGCTTGGTAATCTTAGCAACACATTCTTGATACATTGTTTGAGATAACCCAGTGTACTTAGCCCACTTTTCATTAACTGGTGGAATAATGAACAACACATTAACATGTTCATGCGCAAGTTCATTCAATACCAATTCAAAGTCTGCATATTCTGGTGACTGAGTATAATCAAAGTTTTTCTGAGAATTCTTTAAGTGCTTTAAGTTCTTATTGTTTAACTTTTTATCAAAGAAACCGTTAGAAATACCAAACTTATTGTTTGTTGTTCCCTGTTGTCCCTGTTCATTAGCAAATTGACGCAAGTTATCATAGGCATAAGTACCTGGCAGTTTATTTGCTTCTTTTTGAATTTTAGGAATGTTATTAGTCATCCCAATAGATGAGAAGAAATTATCTTCGTTAGCTAATATTTGACGTCTAGCCTTCAAGTATAAAGTCTGATATTTAGACAATTTTTGTCCTGAAGCTAAAGTCATTAATGCATACTTTGTTGTTTCACTAGCAGTTCCAGCTGGCATAGCTAGTAAGCGCCGGGCAGCATAACGAGTCGCTACGCTATCCTTAGCAGTCAAAATCCAATCAACTGCTTGAAGTTGGGAGAAATACATCCCAAATGCAGCTGGATTTTGTCCCTGCTTAGTAAACCACTGTGGAGAAATAATAAATACAGCTTTTTTATTAGAAAGCTGATCTACTGTTTCTTGCATCGTGAAAAAGTGAGTTAAGGATTGACTTCCCGGTCCCCCCAGTAAGAAAGGTCGATAATTTCTTTTGTATTTATAAGCTAAGACACTTGGGTGCAAGGCATCCATTCTTGATAATTCACTAGACCCATAGAATGGAACATAGTTTTTCTCAAAAGCAGTTTGCTTAATCGATTGTCCTTTAAAGACAGTTTGAGATTGTGAAACTGAAGCTTTAAATAGAGCATTATCTGACTTTTCACCATTCTGCCATGGAATCAAAAATAAGATTATTAACAAAATGAACGCACAGAGAACTGGGCCGAAAATCTGCCACAGTTTGCGTTTATTACTCATTTCTTAAGCTTTCTACCTTTGCAATGATTTTGTTTGGAGTATCCCAATCTTCACGGTGAAATTCTGATACTGGTGCAGTTACATCACACTTATCTTGTAATTCAAGTAACATTTGAACAGTTGCCATGGAATCTAACAAACCATTTTCAAAAATGTTTTCATCCATTTGATCACTTAAATCTTCACCAGTTAATTCATTTAAAATATCTAAAACAGCTTGCTTTGTATCCATAATAAGAAAATCCTTTCAAAAATAATAAACTACTTCCAGCCAAACCATAATGTACTCAAGAAACCTGAGAAAATTAGGAAACTGAAACAAACAACATTAAATGTTAAGAAAATCGCAAACCACTTTGTAAATTTATTATGTGGAATTTGCTTACGGTGCTTACGCTTAAATCTTAACCAAATATCATTAATGATAATTGCCAAAGCATGGTAGATACCATATACGATATAATACCACGTTAAGCCGTGCCAGAAACCCATAATTAAGAAATCTACAAAATATGCTAATTGCGATAATCTGATTCTATTTTTCACCAATTTATGCTTCATTGCAAAGAATGTAAAACGCATAAAGATAAAATCACGGAACCAGAAAGATAGGGTCATATGCCATCTATTCCAGAAATCTTTAATGTTTTGAGAAATAAATGGTTTATTAAAGTTCATAGGAGTTCTAATTCCCATAAAATATGACGTACCGACAGCAAATAAAGAGTATCCTGCAAAGTCAAAGAATAAGTACATACTGTAGCAGTACATATAACCAAGAAGGGCCCAAGATAAGCGCAACCCACCATTAGCTTGCCCATAAAAAAGTGCATCTTTAGCTAACTGAGGAAGCCATAAGGTACCAAATATATACCCAATAATGAATTTATATAGGAATCCTTGAAAAATATATCTTGTACCAAACTTCAAGTTTTCAATATACTTATCTCTTTCAGGAGCCTTATCGTAATCTTCCTTAAATCTTCGATAACGGTCAATAGGACCTGAAGAAATGGTTGGGAAGAAGAGTAAAAATCTTGCGTAAGTAACTGGATCAACTTTTTTAATAGTTTTATCGCGAAGTTCCATAATAACTTGCACTGTTTTAAAAGTTAAATAGGAAATTCCGAAAAATCCAATCAAATCAGCAGTTTTATTTGGCACTAATGGTGCAATTTTTACTGCTGCTAGTGGCAAAATTGCTAGGATAACTGCTAAACAAAAAACAGAGGTCTTATTCTTTCCAGAATTAACATATTTTTGATAAGCAAAAGTAACTATAAATTGGAAAATGACATATCCAATTAATTGAACTCCTTGTATCCAGTCTTTACCATTAAACATTAAAAACAAGAATAGTAAGGAAACGAAAGCTTCGTATGTTTTAAAGCGCCGTCCATGATATAAACCAATGATTAATGGCAAAAGCGCAATAAAAAGAATAACAAAGTAACGCGGATTACTATATGGTTGAATATTGATCACGCGTTATTTACCTCCTTAATTACTTGTTTAATATCTACTTTACCGTTTTGAGAGATTGGCATTTCATCACGGTAGATAAAGCGTTGAGGAAGCATATATGGCATAATATCTTGACTTAATGATTCGCGTAATTTCTTAGTTAGTTCAGCATCAGTATACTTCTCACGTACACCGTCTGCTAATTCTACTACAGCAACTAGTTGTTGAACTTTATGATCCTTATTGTATTTTGGAGCAACAACGCCATAACGCACTAATGGATTCTTAGCAAGATAGAAGTTAATTTCTTCAAGTTCAATTCGATAACCATTAAATTTAACCTGAAAATCAATTCTTCCACGGTAGAAAAGCATGTCGCCATCTAAAAATCCTAAGTCACCAGTACGATAACTTCCATGTTCACTTTCTTTAAAGAAAGCAGCCTCAGTCTTTTCTGGATTATTTAAGTATCCTTTAGAAACACTTGGACCTTCAATAACAACTTCGCCTTGGTTATCTTCTTCACCCTTGGAAGTATCAATTGAAATCTTTGTGTCATCTTTAGAAACACCAATTGGCAAGCGATCATACTTATTTAAAATTTCATCAGTAATTTCCACCTGAGTAACAGCTACAGTTGTTTCAGTAGGACCGTAAGTATTAAAGATATGGCTATCTGGGAATTTCATCTTAAGCATTTTTGCTGTTTTATGACTTAACTCTTCACCACAGAATAAAAAATGAGTTAATTCTGGATGATGCTTAGCATCAAAAGTCGGATCTAAGAAACTCATTTCTACAAATGATGGAGTTGAAACCCAAACATTGAATCTTAATTGAGGTAGAGTTTTGAAGAGTTGACCAATATTTTCAGTTACATCATGAGGTAAAACTACCAGCTTCCCACCTGCAGCTAAAGCAGGATATAGACTCATTACAGATAAGTCAAAAGAATACGGTGCTTGCGCTAAAAAACTAGGATGTTCTGGAAGTGAAAAGGCATTTAGCTCCCAATTTACAAAACTAAGCAGGTTATCATGACTAATTTGTACACCCTTAGGTTTACCAGTTGTTCCTGAGGTAAAGATAATATAAAAATTGTCATCCCCACTTACAAACTTACTTTGATCAATCTCTGGATGATTATCAGAAACTTCTTCAGGAGTTAGAACCTTGATATTATCCATTTCAATAGGAAGTTTATCAATTGCAATTACCAAAGGAGCTTCAGAAACTTCTTGAATCATCAATAAACGTTCGCTATTAGAATAACTAGCAATCGGAATGTAAGCATGTCCTGCTTTAACAGCACCAATAAAACTAGCAATCATTTCAAAATTTTGACCACCCCAAATCATTACTGGAGCTTTTTCAGGAAGATCTAGTTCGTTGATCTTAGCTGCATATGCATCTGATCTAGCTTTTAGATCTCCGTAAGTATTAGTTTCGCCAAGATAATCATAAGCAATCCGTTGTGGATCTTCAGTAGCAATTTGATCGATTGTCTTGATTACATCTTTAATCATTTAATGCGACCCTTTCAGTTCTAGAAATCTTTATAAATAAATTTTGCAGCCCCAATGCCACTATATGAGTACAAGTAAACTAGCACTACAAGCACTGCAAAGTAAAAGAGAGTTTTGGCAATAAACAAACCTATCTCTTTTTTCTTTGTATCGCTTTGTTTATCTTTATCTTCTGCCATGCTTACACCTCGTAATCTTTTTTCTAAATTTTACAACAATGTTATAAAATAGGTTAATAATTTTACTATTTCTTAGAAAAATAGCATGAACTGAAGTAATTATACCAAAAATAGCCATAGTTATGGATAGTTCACTAGTGTTGGTTACGTTTTCTTTCGATAAAATAACCTATCCCTAAGAAAATTGTCGGTAGAATTGAAACAAATACCAACACTATTAAAATAACTCGTAAAAGCCAATCAGTATTTTTCCATCTTTTATCATTAGAAGTCGCAAGAGCATAAGCTGAAAACAAGATAATTGTAATTAAATTTATTAAAAACATAATGTTGTGTGTATATTGATACAAGATCAAAACACTACTACCAGATATCAAACCACTCCAACCTGCTAATCGTACCCAAAAAGATATTTTCTTAATCATTTTTAACCCCCTAATAAGGCATTTATATTCGCCGATAAAATTCGGTCAACAATCATTATTTGATCACGTGCATATGCTTTTGATCCGGATTCAAATAACATCAATAGCTGTCCATCCTGAACATAAATTTGTTCTAAATATGGCGGCATAATAACAACTTTTCCCGCATTTCCTTCATCTAAGTTATTCAAAGCTGAAATTGGGAAAAAATACAACTTAGAATCTTTGCTTCCATAGGATTGACTTAAAATAATCCAATTCTGATAAAATGCAATTCCTTGAATCTGTCGGTCCATTGAAGCACTTCCTGAACCTAAGGCCCAAGATACTTGGCCTGTTACTGCTTTAATTTGATCGCTAGTAATTGTCCCCTTAAAGTCTCCTGAACGAGCAATCGGATAGCTAGCAATTTGTCCTTGACCGTCAGTATTAAAAAAGCCAACGAATAGTTGATTATCATAATAAGTTACACAAGATGCTCTTTCAATTGTTGGTAAAGAAATCACATTATCATACTTGATAGGTTGCTTTTTCTTATTATAGCTATATTTTTCTAATTTCTTTAACGAAAAAGACATTAGTGCAGATGTATCATCTTGACTACCCGTTACCCAAATATTTTTAGCAATTGGATCATAAGCAACTCCTCCTAAATGAGGTGCTCCTGGAACTTGAATAGTCTTTAGATATTTTCCTGTTTTTTTATCTAAACAATAAATGACCGAGCGATGATTATGGGTTGAATCATAAGCCGAAATTAATAAATATTTCCCCGCTACAGTTAGCCCTTGCGGTGTCATTGAGTCCGCATCTGTAACTTTCTTTTTATTAAAGTCATAACTTGGCGTTACAACTTGGCCTGGTATTACCACGCTACTTCCAATCTTACTTGCCCGTGGCGTTTCATAAGCTGCGCTATAAACGTCGGGATATTTTTCATTTAATTGTCGTTTGAAATAAGCCAAATTATGATGACCAGGACTAATACTCGTTCCATCTTTTGCCTTTTCTATATCCGGTCTAGAAGTAAAAGTAGCTTTTGCCTGCTCCCGCTTTTGATATTGTTGATAACCATAGTATCCTCCATATGCCGCTCCTGCAGCAATTCCGAGAATCAAAACCAACTTAAATAGAATCTTTAAAAATTTCTTCATTAGCTTTCCCTACCTAATAAATAATTTTCTCAATTCGATATTATACCTGAATCGTCTTCCAACTACCGAAAATTAAAAATAAGCAGCTATCTTATATTTCTTTCGATTTTGTACTATAATATATAAATTGTAGTAGTGGATTACTTATGATCCATTGCTATTAGCATTAACATCCAACTTTTTATTTTCATTCTTACTCCTCCAAGTAGATTGAATAATAACAAGATCAGCCTAAAGCTGATTATCTATCTTTGAAGAGACCTATGCACTTCCCAGCATAGGTCTTTTCTTTTGCGATAAAACAAAAAAAGTTTTCCGATAATATCACGTTTACTTCACAAGAAGAAAAACTATGGAATAAACTCCTCTCTCTAAACGAGCTAGGAAATAATCTTTGGGGTGCAAGTTTATAATTCATTTCCAACTTCTTAATCAAATTTAACTTTTTTAATAAAAAACGTCACAATTTGTTCACATTTTCATTCTAATATATAAACCATAGCAACGGGGAAGACAAAACCCCATCGCTATTAGCATTAACATCCAACTTTTTATTTTCATTCTTACTCCTCCAAGTAGATTGAATACATTTATCAGTCTTTGACTGATCCTATACTTATATATTTTGAAATCCGCGTCTTTCCCAGCGCGGATTTTTTTGTGGGCTTATTTTCTAGACTTTCATATAATGATAGTAGAAATACAAAGTAATAAATTCAATTAACTTAGGAAGGATTATTATGTTTTCACCAGTGATTCAGTCTTTGATTGCAGAAAAAGCAGGTTCCTTCATTATTCCTGCCTCTAGAATTGCATTTGTGGAAAATGAAAACCCACTCTATCATGCATTTTTAGTTCTTACTAAAATGAAATATTCAAAAATTCCCGTTTTGGATAAGGATCAAAAAGTAGTTGGCCTGATTAGCTTATCGATGATTACAGACACGATGCTGACTCCTGATAATATTGTGATTGAACCTCTATCAGACTTAAAAGTTAAAGATGTAATGCAGACAAAATTTGAAACAATTAACTTTGCCCGCACTAATCTTGAGACGCAGCTCCATCTTCTAGTTGATAATCCTTTTATTCCAGTTGTAAATGATAATAATGTTTTTCAGGGATTACTGACTAGGCGAGAATGGATTAAGGCCTTTAATTATGTAACTCATTCAATTGAAGAAAAATACGACATTACTAAGAAAACCTTACAGAAAGAAAACCCAATAACTTAAATTCAATAAGTTAAGTTGTATAATAGTAATGTTTTAGTATTATTGATTAAATTAGTTGGAGGGAACGCTAATGAGAAATCAATGGAAATTTTTCACAATTCTTGGGATTGGTGTTGTTGCAGCAATCCTAGACTTCCTATGTGGAGCACCTAAGATTGGTGGGTGGCCAATTTCCGGTATCTTAATTGATATCTTCGGAATTTTTATGGCTATTACCATGCTTCGAGAAATGATTGAAACCCTTGAATCTGGTCGTTGGGGCGTAGATATCTTGGCAATCATTGCTGTTGTTTCAACAATGATTGTCGGCGATTACTGGGCTGCTTGGATGATTTTAATCATGTTGACCGGTGGTGAATCACTTGAAGATTACGCTACAAGTCAAGCTGATAAAGAATTACGCTCTTTACTAAAAAATTCTCCAAGAATTGCTGATAAGTTAGTTAATGGTAAGGTTGAAGAAGTTAAAGTTGATGAGTTAAAAATTGGCGATATCGTTTTAATTAAACCTGGTAGTCAAGTACCGGTCGATGGAAAAATTATTAAAGGAAATTCTAGTTTTGACCAATCTTCTTTAACAGGTGAATCAGTTCCTGTTGATAAAAAAGTTGGCGATGATTTAATGTCAGGATCGATTAATGGGGATGCAGCTGTAGAAATGAAAGTTACTAAGGCTGCTAAAGATTCTGAATATCAGTCAATTGTTGCTTTAGTTAAATCTTCTGAAGCAAAACCAGCTAAATTTGTTAAAATGGCTGATCGTTATGCTGTACCATTCACTATTGTTTCTTTAATCATTGGTATTGCTGCTATGATTACCTCAGCTGTAACTAATCCAGCTCTTGGCTGGCAAGCACACTTTTTACGTTTTGCTCAAGTTATGGTTGTTGCCTCTCCTTGCCCATTGCTAATTGCGGCACCAGTCGCAATGGTTTCAGGAATGAGCTCAATGTCAAGAAGCCACATTATTGTTAAATCTGGTACTACTCTTGAAAAGTTGTCCCGCACCTTAACTTTTGCTTTTGATAAAACTGGAACTTTAACTGAAAATCAACTAGTTATTGATCAAGTTGTTTTACCAGAAAATAGTTCTATTTCAAAAGAAGAACTACAAAGCTTGGCAGCTAGTGTTGAACAACAATCGAGTCACGTTATTGCTACTTCATTAGTTAAAAGTACTAATAAAAACTTGATTAAGCCAGTTACAAACTTAAAAGAAGCTACTGCTAAAGGAGTTAGCGGTGAAGTAGACGGCAAATTAGTTAAAGTTGGTAAACTTTCCTATGTTGATCCTGATCACGAAAAGATCACCGTTCAATCAACTGCTGTCTTTGTTTCAATTGATAATAAATTTGCTGGATACATTACTTTCCAAGATCAAATTAGAAAGAATACACCGGAAACGATTGCTCGTTTGCGTCGTCAAGGCGTAAAGCAAATTATGATGCTGACTGGTGACCGAAAAGCTGTCGCTGACAAAGTTGCTAAAGAAGCTGGAATTAAAGAAAGTGAAGTTTATGCTGACTTACTTCCAGCTCAAAAAATTCAAGCTATTAGAGATGTTAAGCCTGACTTAAGACCGGTTGCTATGGTTGGTGATGGCGTTAATGATGCACCAAGTTTAATGGCTGCTGATGTTGGGATCGCTATGGGTGCTAAAGGAGCAACTGCAGCTAGTGAAAGTGCGGATGCTGTTATTATGGTTAACGACATTTCTAAAGTTAATGATGCTGTTGCTATCTCTAAGCACACAATGAAAGTAGCACACGTTGATATTATTACGGCTATTTGTATTGTTATCTTGATTGAATTAATCGCCTTCACAGGTATAATTCCAGCATTTTGGGGAGCAATTTTACAAGAAGTAGTTGATTTAATCACCATTTTATTAGCTCTTCTTGCTAAAACTAAGCCAACTAATCCTAAACAAACAGGACTAGAAAAATAATAACTTAATTTGCAACTAACCATATTTTTAGCTAAACTAATTTTTAGTTAAATATTTTTATTAGTGGTTGGGTTTTATAAAAACTTTCAAGATTTACTTATTTGGGTCAATAAGTGCTTGAAAGTTTTTTTATTTTGTCACAAAGTTATAGAAAGCTGGAAGAAAATGCACTTTTTAGGAGAATTAATTTTAATTCTGCTGGCTACAACGTTATTAGGACAATTATTTTCACGTCTTAATATGCCAGCAGTTATTGGACAATTATTATCAGGAATCTTACTCGGACCGGCAATTCTAGGCTGGGTTAAGCCAAATGAAATTGTCTCCCTCTTTTCAGAGTTTGGAGTAATTCTATTAATGTTTTTAGCTGGTTTAGAGAGTGATTTAGACTTATTAAAGAAGTATTTTAAATTAAGTTTTACTGTCGCTGGCATCGGGGTTGTTTTACCTGTATTTTTCACAGGAATTGCTAGTTACTTATTTGGGATGCAGTTCCTCGAAGCACTATTCATCGGAATTGTTTTTGCCGCTACTAGTGTTTCAATTTCCGTTGTAGTTTTACAAGAAGCTAACCAAATCCATACTCGTGCTGGTACTGCTATCTTAGGAGCAGCAGTTGTTGATGATATCTTAGCAGTTATTGTTTTAAGTTTATTTACTACTTTTAGTCATGAAGGTGGAAAAAGTGGTTTAACGAATAACTTTTTCCTCAATTTACTTATTGAAGTAATATACTTTGTTGCCGTTTGGGTTGTCTTCAAATTTATCGCACCATATTTTATGAAACTAGCTGAAAAAGTGGAAGTCGATTATGCAGTAGTTATAGGCTCCCTAGTTCTAGCTCTCTCAATGGCCTGGGCAGCAGATTTTGTAGGCTTAAGTGCTGTTGTTGGAGCATTCTTTGGTGGTCTAGCAATTAGACAAACTCCACAATATAAGGAAGTTCAATCTTCTGTTAGTGCAATTGGTTACTCTATTTTTATCCCCGTTTTCTTTGTAAACATTGGACTATCCATGACATTTGCTAGCTTTATCAAAGATATCTGGTTTATTATTGTTATGACTATACTAGCCGTATTATCGAAATTCTGGGCTGGTAAATATTCAAGTGAATTATTTGGTTTTACCAAGAATGAAGGAAATATTGTCGGAGCAGGGATGGTATCACGTGGTGAAGTAGCGCTGATTGTAGCACAAATTGGAATTACCCATCACCTATTCCCAGAAGACATTTATTCAAGTTTGATTTTGGTAATTATTATCACCACAGTTCTTTCACCATTTATTTTGAACTACTATATTAAGCGTGAAGTAAAGAAGAACTAATAAAAACGAGGTCATAATGACCTCGTTTTTCTGTATTTAATTTACTTTAATACTTCCTAGGGATGTATCTGCTTCTAAGACATTTTCGGTATTACCGTTCTTCTCAAAAGAATCTCCCCGCTTTTTGCCACTAACAGTAATTTTACCCAAAGAAGTATCTAACTCATATCCACTTGCATTACATTTATTAACCTCAATGTTTCCCTTAGCGGTATCAAAACTGGCTCCTTTTCGTGTCTTTAATTCTCTAATAGCTATATTTCCATTAGCTAAATCAACATCTACCTTCTTAGTTGCCAAATAATCAGCACTGACATTACCATTTGCACTCTCAATATTTAAATCAGCCAATTCTTCTTTTGGCATTTCAATTACAATTTTAGAATTTAACTGTTTAAGATTAAACATATTTACATGAACGCCAGCTTTAGAAAATGAAATCTTTAAATTTCCGTTCTCCACTTTAACGTCCGGCGCAATTTTCTCTAAGCCAGAATAACTAACACCATATTTACTACTAGTTTTAAAAATTATATCTCCTGTTGGAATATCTACACTTACCTTATTAAATTTATTAAAAGAATGAGCGTAATTTACTATTTTTTTATTTGTCCTATTAAACATTACTATCCCTCCGCCTACAATTACGGCAATAATGATTATAATTAAAAATATTTTTTCCAATTCATTAAATATAGTCCTCTAAATCTAATATTTTGTCGTATCTATTTAAATCATCTTTTTCATAATGATGAATTACTTCAATAAAAGTTAGGTTTGAATTTAATAAGTACTGATGAATAAGTTGAGACGTTTTTTTATCAAGAGAGGCATTAATCTCGTCAAGTAATAAAACAGGACGAGCCATTAAAATTGCTCTTGCTAATTCAATCCGCGCTAGCTGTCCACCAGACAATTTATCTGCTTCTTCACCCAATTGATAATCGAGCCCTTTTTCTTTAATGAGATTTCTCAAATCTAACTTATCGCAAATTTCCTCTAGTTTTTCCCGGGAAATATTTTCTCCTAAAGTTAGATTAAACAACAAACTATCAGCAAAAATCACTGGTGCTTGACTTGCATATGAAAACAAATCCGAAAAGTTACCTGCATTTGTCTTTTTGCTGTTTAGTTTAATTCCTTTTGCTTGTCCATATTTTCCATATAATAAAAATTGTAACAAGGTTGATTTTCCGGCTCCAGATGGTCCAATAACCGCAATCTTCTCTCCTGGTTTAATCTCTATGTTAACCCCACTAGCTAATTGCTTTCCATCCCTCTTTAAAGTTAAACCTTCTATACTCAAATTCTGCAAGCTCACTGCTTTGCTACCTTTATGATCTTTTTCATTATTCAAAAAGTGATCTACATTCTCAACTATTTTTTTAGTAGTAGCTAGCTTATTTCGATCATCTAAAATGTACAAAATTGGATTTACAAAAGAATTGGCAAGCTGCACAATAGCAAACAATGCTCCTAAAGTTGTTTGTCCTTTTACAACTAAATATATTCCAAATAAGAATGGCATCAAAAAAGTAATGATATGTGCAATAAAGTTGATCCATGAATTAGTATCAAGATTCAATAAATTCATCCTGCTTAATTCTTGTTCTAATCTTGCTACAGTTTGCTTATTCTTCAATACTGCTTGCCTTTGACCACCATATAGATTTAGAGTTTCAACACCAGCCAAAAAATTCTTTGTTTGATTAACATATCTACTATTTGCCTTAGTCCACTTTTCAGAAGATTCTTGAATTGGTTTTTGAAAAATATTGGAAACAAGCATCGGAACAAAAGAACCAAATAAGAATAAAAGAGTAATTAACCAATTAACAGCTAGAGCATATCCTAGTGCTAAGATCAAAGAAAAACTTTGCATAATAATTTCAATCTGCGCATCAAAACGATTAGTTTCTAGCAATTTAAAATCATTAGTTAGAAATCCTAAGCTGTTGCTATTTTTATCTTTATCGTCTTCTAACATACCACCAAAAATATGAGTTCTAAGATAAATATTTACCTCTTTAATAATAGTTGTTTTTAAGCGATTAAATGATAAACTCGCAACTAATGTAACAGTTAAGGCAGCCACAATCACAACTAAAAACTGTGTGATCTTATCCCAGCTCTTATTGCTAGCAATATTAGTCAAAGTTTGAACAATGTTAGCCATAATAATATTTTGAAAACTGGCGATCAAGCCTAAGACAATCATCAAGATAAACTTGAATTTATTTGAATACCTAAATAGCATTTACTTATCTCCCATCAATTAAATTTGTTGATAAGAGTATATAGTGAGATAATACTTAAAAATAAATCTCTTGCAGATCTGCAAGTTAAATTTAGAGGTAAAAAAATGTACGGCCATGAATTTAAAGAATTACGTTTAGAACAAGGTATTACACAAAAAGAAGCTTGCAAAGGTATTTGTTCTGAATCAAAATTATCTCGCTGGGAAAATGATCAAATTGAAGTTGAGTTCAGTACAGCAATGAAGTTATTGGACAGGATTCACATTACTAGTCATGAATTCATGGGATGGTCAAAATTTTCACCTCAACCTGAAACAGACAAAGAAGTAACTGAGGCCTGGAACAAAGAAGAGATTCCCTCGATTAAACGTGTTGCCAAAAAGCAGCTCGATAAATACCATCAATCAAAAAATCCTTTTGATCTTTTATCAACCGTAGCTTTATTTAACCAACTAGTAATTTTAGAAAATCATAATTATCTTCCCGAAATTGATCAAATTAAATTAGCTAATATTTTTTCGAAGGTGGCAATTTGGTCAGAGTATTATTTAGCACTTTTCGGGAGCTCAATTTTTCTTTTAGCTCCCAAACAAGTATATGGAATCTCTAAACTAATTTTAAAAGATGTTAGCCGAATTACTGAAGCTAATACAACCTATGACTTAGAGGTAATGCTCGGTGTTCTGGGAGACGCCACTATTAAATTAATTCTAAGTAATGATATTAAACATGCTACTTCACTAATTAAAGAGATCAAAAAAATTGAGCTTCCTCATTACATGATGTTTTTTACTCTAACATTTAATTATTTAGATAAGATTGCAAATTATGTTACCACGAAAAATGAACAACCTATCTTAAATTTGATCAATACGGTGGTTCAAATCGGCTGCCCGATTCAAGCAGAAATATATTTAGATGTATTTAAACAAGTTAAAAACAATTTGGATAGAAAAACGAGGTCATAATGACCTCGTTTTTTACTATTCTAATTAAAAGTAACGGTATAAGTAACATGCTTCAATTATGAAGATAATTACTAAATACCCATACCACTCAAAGCTTATAACTGGATTATTAAATTCCACCATACACATAAAACTACAAATTATAGTCCCTAATAAGCAATAAATAAAAGGAATCTCAGGCTTTACAATTTTTCGTTTTACCATTATACATAAAATAATGCCAATAAAGCATAGACCTAAAAAAATCCAAATCATAAACTTCACCTACACTTTAGTGATTTGCTCCCTCAACAGACTTAATATCGCCTTTACCATCACGTTCAACAATTGCACTAAGTGCAGCTGTTAATCCCGTAACGATGTCATCAAGAGCCAGTGATGGAGTATTAGGACGATTTACAACTTGTTCTGGTAAAAAAGGAATATGGATAAAGCCAGCCTTAATATTTGGAAATTCCTTATCTCGCATATATTGAACTTGATACATAATGTGATTACATACATATGTACCAGCTGTATTTGAAACACTAGCCGGCAATCCTGCATTCCTAATTGCTTTTGCTTCTGCCTTAATTGGCAATTGCGTGAAGTAAGCTGTTTCTCCATCTTCATGAATTGGTTCGCCTAATGGTTGATATCCTTCATTATCCGGAATACGACCATCGTTAATATTAATCGCAACACGTTCAGGAGTTAAGCCAAAACGGCCACCAGCTTGTCCAACGTTTAAAACGTAGTCTGGATTTTCTTTTTCAATTGCCTTTTTAACAACTTCAGCTGATTTATTAAATACAGTTGGAATTTCTAATTTAATAATTTCAGCTCCATTAATTTCAGCCGGTAATCTCTTCACTGCCTCAATTGCAGGATTAATTTTATCGCCACCAAATGGATCAAAACCTGTTACTAAAATCTTCATAATTTTATCCTCTCAATAGTTAAAATGCTAAAAAGTACATTAAGCCAATTTGAACGATTAGCAAGATAACAGCAATTGGAGCTTGTTGCTTAATAACCCCCATCTGATCTTTCATCTCTAAAAGCGCTACAGGCAATGTATTAAAGTTAGCTGCCATTGGCGTTACTAACGTTCCACAATAGCCTGATGTCATCCCAATTGCTGCAATAACTACAACTGCAGTCGTATCCCACTTTAAAACAAAGCCCACTACAATTATTAATACTCCTAACAGCTTTAAATATTCCCTATTGCCTATTCCTTAAATAAAAAATAAAAAAATACTATAAAAACATTATACAAAATATAACAAAAAAATACGAAGGCAAAAATCCTTCGTATTTCTCTTTTCTATTTAAATAACTTAATCAACAAAGAGGTAAGTACCCCATCTTACTGGTTCTTCAACAGTAGGTAGTAATAAGAAAATAACTACAATAATCCAACCAAACGGAATAAGGATTAGCCATAGCCACCAACCACTATAGTCCGCATCATGCAACCTTCGTACCGCATATCCTAAAAGACCTAATTTTATCCATAACAGTAAAATAGATAGGATTAATTCAATTAGCCAAGTTAAAAATGTAATATGCGACAGAGCCCAGGTAACATTATTAGGAGTAACAGAAAAAATCCCACTAGTACATAGTGCCAAGATTGAAACTACTCCAATTACAATTGTTAACAAGAACTGGATAACAAATGCTACCCAAAACGCCTTTCGAGTACTACGCGCTGCCCAGGCGAACGGATAGAGAAATAATCCTTTAAAAATTTCTCCGACAGATGGATCTGGAACATCACTTTCTGGTGCATGATATTCTTGTTCATAATAAGGTTTATCAGACATAACTCTTACCTCAATGCTACTTTCTAATTATTTTCTGCTTTCGTAATTAGCTTATCAAAATTTTGGTCTTGGTGCTTCTTAGCTAGTTCAGGTGTCTTCCAGTAAACCTGATCAGTTATTTTTTCTTGTCCACTAGCTAAAATGATTACTGGCTCTTGGTCTAAAAGAGTATAACCATATGAAGTTTGGTGATTACCCTTAGCTGTCCAACCAATTAAATTAATATAATTGACTCCTTTCAAAGGCTCAGTATTATTAAAAACCTTAACCCAAGTGTGCGTATCGTTTAGATAATCATTAGAAAATTTTTGATGCTTTTCGAAATACTCTTTATCTGGAATATGAAGCTCATATTGATGATCTTCAGTGGTAAGAGTATGGGGACCAAATTCAATTTTTCTTAATTGATTAGTATCTTTACTGTGCGTACGGCGATTATTATCCATACTGTACCACTCACCCTGCAGTTTTGCGGGAACAGCATATAGGCCTTTATCTCCAGCAATCTTTTTAGTTTTTACTCGCTGTCTTTCTTTCGTCTACTACTTTGACATTTTTAATGATCTTATTTACTTTATTACCGTCGTTATGATTGTTGAGGTACTTAATCATCATTTTAATATCAGATGAACCAACTTCTTTATTTTTGTGATAGAAGAAAATAGTTGGGTCATTCTTGGTGTAGTAGAAATATTTGTCTCCATTAACTGTGGCAATCTCATATGCAACATCACTGCCATTTTGCATATATGAAAAATCTTTCCGATTATGAAGGCGTACAGTCACAGTATTATTTTGAGCTTGCTTAAAAGTCTTCTTCCAAATATTTGGATATTTTTCACCAGCATATGCAATTGTAATTGCCGTTTGTTTTTTAGTATTCATATTAGTTGCTGTAAGCTTACTACTCTTCTTAACCGTTGTTGTCTTCTCAGTTGATGAACTAGAACTATTATTTTGTGAATTACTACATGCGGTTAACATCGTACAACTTAACAAACCAATTAAGCCAATTGAAACTAATTTTTTCATCATCGATACCTCCAAAATAAGTTACCTCTCATTGTCTATTAAAACACTCTGTTATTTATTTCCCAAGCAATATCTTCCTAATTATTAGACTTTGTTTTTCTTGTTTTTTATACTAAAAATATGGAACGAGAAAAGAGGCAATCAAATGCTAAATAACATCCATAATTTCTTTAATGCCTTTGGGGCAAGTGTCATTGTCCCTATTATGATTTTTATCATTTCTTTGTTTTTAAAGGTAAAACCAAAGAAAGCAATGATGTGTGCATTTTATGCTGGTGTAGGTCTAACTGGTTTTTCTTGGATTATTAATGAATTTACTCCAGTAGTTACTAAAATAGTCCGTCAAATGGTTAATAATACCGGCATAAAGCTACCAGTCGTTGATATCGGTTGGCAAGCTGGAGCATTAGCGAGTTTTAGCGCACCAATTGGATTAACTTTTTTTGTATTCGGACTAGTGGCTGAATTTGTTTTATTTGCTATTGGAATTACAAAAGTTTTTATGCCGTCAAATCTTTGGAACAACTTTGGTTTCATGATTTGGGGAACTCTTGCTTTTTATGTAACACATAATTGGTGGATTTCTTTAGGCTTATCTTTTTTTATGCTTCTCTATACATTACTGGTGGCCGAAATTCAGGCAGATCGTTGGTCTACGTATTATAAGATTGACAATACCACTGTCTGTGCACTTCAAAATATTGTTCAAACTATTCCAGCCATTTTGTTAGATCCACTTTGGAATTTACTTGGTTTTAATAAAGCTAATTTGACTCCAACTGCATTTAAAAATAAATTTGGTGTTTTTGGTGAACCAACGACTTTAGGAGCCATCTTAGGGCTTTTAATTGGAATATTAGGTAATATTAAAAATTTAGCCACAGTAGCAGCATGGGGACAAATTTTTCAATTCTCTATTCAGCTTTCAGCTGTCATGACGATTTTCCCTTTAGTTACAAAAGTCTTTAGTAAAGCATTCATTCCTTTAGCTAAACAAATTAACCAAGAACGTAAACAAAATAAAAATGCAAAATCAGGAATTGACTTAATACAAGATAGTAAACGTTGGTTTTTAGCAGTTGATGATGGTGTCGGTTACGGAGAACCAGCTACAATTATTTCAGGAATTATTTTAATTCCAATCATGGTAGTCATTGCTTTTGTTTTACCGGGAAATAAAACTTTGCCTGTTATTGATTTAATTGCTCTCCCTTACATGGTTGAATCAATTGTCGCTATTACTAACGGTAATATTCTCAAAGTCATTGCAAATGGAGTTATTTGGTTTAGTTTAGGGCTTTATGCTTCAAGCTGGTTAGGTTCTATTTACACAAATGCGATTTCTCACTACGGAGCTGCTATTCCAGCAGGCATCGTTTTAGTCACTAGCTTTAACTTAATGGCTCACCCCTTGAATGCAGCAGTGTTTGCCGCCTTCATCTCAAAAAATCCTCTTTGGATTAGTTTGTGCATTATTATTTACTTAGTACTGCTCATTGTATTAAGAAAATATCGTCCACAGATTTGGACCTACTTAAATAAAATGGCTGCTAAGAACGTGCAAGCAACATCAAGCCTTAAAGCCTCTACCAAAGAGTGAATTTGTTACAATAAAAAATGAAAGAACTAATTAAAAGGACGTGAAGTTTAATGTCAAAATTTAATTGGAAAAATGTATTAGTAGCTGGAACTGCTGCTGGTGTTATTTCTGGATTAGTTAAATTGGGCTGGGAAAACATTCTTCCTCCAAGAACACCAGAAAGAAATAAGACTAACCCTCCACAAAAATTACTAGAGCAAATGGGTGTTCCCGCCCGCTTAACTCATGCAACTTATACTTATTCAGGAGAAAAACTACCTTGGGTTAGTTATCTTGTTCACTTTGGTTTTTCAATCTCTTTTGCTACTGCCTATGCAGCTCTTCTTGAAAAGAAAGTTAAGTGGTTAACAATAGATCAGGGCGTTCCATTTGGCTTAGGAGTTTGGATCGCTTTTCACCTAGTAATTATGCCATTAATGAAAACTGTCCCTTCTCCAAAGAACCAACCAATGGAAGAACATATTTCTGAGGCTTTAGGACATATAGCATGGATGTGGACTAATAACGAAATTGCTGAAATTGTTTTACAGCAATTAGGACAAAGAAAAAAAGAGCATTAATGCTCTTTTTATTTTGCTATAAAATTGACAAGATATTGTTTAACATATGAGTCAAAATCGAATATCTTACATCTTTTGTAGTGACGTACGTCCAAGCTAGGATCATTCCCATTACCCAATATAAATAAATAAATTTACTAAACATCGGATCATGTCCATAAGCAAAAATAAAACCACTTACTACAATTCCAACCCATTTATTAAATACATTTTCTACTGGGAAAAATGTGTTGAAAAATAGAGCTCTAAAGATAAATTCCTCACAGATTGGTGCCACTATCACTAATAAAACATTGAACATTGGCGAGGCAACTTTTCTGATTGCATCTAACTCTTCTTGATTTTTTGAAATTGTGTTACCACCAAATAATCTGACATAGGCTATTTGGAAAATTACGAGTGTAAAAAATGCTGCTACTGAAATAATTATTCGTTTTACATCCCAGTGAGGTTTAGCATTAAAGAACCAATCATTTTCTTGCTTTAATTCTCGTTTGTAAATCCAATACATCCAATAAATTACTGCAACAGTTAAAACTGCTAAAATAACTGCAAATAACAAGTTTACCTTCTTTTGCGCATATCCTAATTGCAAAAGTGTATATAATACAAAAGCAATAATTACTGTTGCTAAATTCCCTAAAAAGCGTAAAAAAGTCTTCATCCGAACACTTCCTCTAATTGAAATTATCTATTTCTTTTCATTATAATTATTTATTAAAAAGACATAAGGACATTTAATCATGCAATCACAACTCATGCAATCTTTGCATCAAATTTTTAATTTTATTGTACATAATCAAGTAACCCTTACTTCCTTGATTATGTTTATATTTTTTAGTTTATTTTTACTTTCATGGTTAATTGAACCACGACGTTTAATCAATGGACTCATTTTTACAGCCTTTGGGATTAGCTTTTTAGTATGGTCTGCTATTTTAATTATTTCTCAACACAATCCTTTACTAACTACCTCATTTTCTTTCCTTGCTTTGGCTATCCTATTTGGAATCTTTTTCTTAGTAACTTTTTCTTGGATTTTCTTTCTATGGAATGCGTATTTTGTTTGGAAATATGAAAGTCATTCTTTACCAAATCTTTTAACTTTGATTATTGGTTTATTTTTAGTAGGATTATGGACTCTAAATAGACTAGGCATCTTTCATCGATTACCTGATTGGCTTCATTCTCTAGTTGCTGGAGCGACTTTCATTGCATTTTATCTTCTATTTGTAATGTATAATTTCTTACTCAATTTAGTTTTGTATCAAATCGTCCCTCGTCGCTACAAACAAGATTATCTAATTGTTCTAGGTGCAGGATTAATCGAAGGAAAGAAAGTATCACGCCTGCTAGGTGCACGAATTGACCGAGCTATTGCTTTTTCTAATAAACAATATGATAAAGGACATAAACGTCCAAAACTAATTATGTCAGGCGGTCAAGGAAAAGATGAAGATCTGTCTGAAGCAGCCGCAATGAAAGATTACGCTGTTAAACATGGCTACGAACCTAACTTGATTTTATTAGAAGATAAATCAACTAATACCTATCAAAACATGCTCTACTCTAAAAAAGTAGCTACTAGTGATTGGGGCAATCCAAATTTTAAAGCTAAATTTTTCACTAATAACTATCATCTTTTTAGAGCTGGGCTTTATGCAAAAATGGCTCATTTAAAGGCCAATGGTGTTGGAGCAACTACACGTTTTTACTTTTTACCTAATGCTACAATTCGTGAATTTGCTGGCGTCTTTATCATGCATAAGAAACGCCATTTTGTTATCATTGGTTTAATTGCAATTTTATTTATAATCCAAGCGATATTTGCCGTATTGGGCTGGCACAAATATATAATTGCTTAGAAAGGAAAAGATATGCTACAACTTTTACACTTAAAAAAGACCTATCACGTAGGTGATACCGTCACACATGCATTAGATGACGTTACGATTAATTTTCGTAACAGTGAATTCGTTGCTATCTTAGGTCCCAGTGGGTCTGGTAAGACGACTCTTTTAAATGTAATTGGTGGATTAGATCATTACGATTCTGGAGACATTATCATCAATGGTAAGTCGACGAAAAATTTCTCTCAAACTGATTGGGATGCTTACCGTAATAATTCTGTCGGCTTTATTTTTCAAAGTTATAATCTTATTTCTCACCTTTCTATTATTGAAAATGTAGAGCTTGGCATGACGCTCTCAGGAGTAAGTAGCAATGAACGCCACGAAAAAGCAATTGCTGCGCTAAAGCGTGTTGGTTTAGGCGATCATTTAAAGAAGCGTCCTAATCAATTATCTGGAGGACAAATGCAACGAGTAGCTATTGCCCGGGCAATAGCTAATGATCCCGATATTCTTCTATGTGATGAGCCAACAGGAGCTTTAGATACCAAAACCAGTGAAAGCATTATGGAGCTAATCAAAGAGCTCAGCCATGATAAATTAGTCATCATGGTTACACATAATCCTGAACTGGCTGAAGAATATGCAAGTAGAATCGTTCATTTCCAAGATGGAAAAATTCTTAGTGATTCAAATGCCTTTGAGCCTAAAAAAGAAGTAAAAGATACCTTTAAACTCAAAAAGACAAAAATGTCTTACTGGAATGCCCTAAAACTTAGTTTTACTAACATTATGACTAAGAAAGGTAGAACTTTTTTAACTGCTTTTGCTTCAAGTATCGGAATTATTGGAATTGCTATTGTTTTAGCTTTGTCACATGGTTTTCAAAAACAAATTAATGAAACGCAAAGTAAAACACTCGCTAAATTCCCAATTTCTATTTCTCAAACGGCAACAGACATGAATGCTGCTACAAGCCGAACTGAATCTGATAAAAACGTCAAAAATAAGGGATATCTTGTTGCCGCAAAACCAGACAATGAGAAAAACACCCACGAAAATAAGATTACTCAGTCTTATATCGACTATGTTAAGAAAATCAATCCTTCATATGCCAATAATATTTCCTTCATTAGAGGAACCCAGCTTAATCTTTTAACTAATGATAACGGCAAAATTAAGCACGTAGAATTTTCTAATGTTAACAACTCCGGTTCTGCTATTGCTAGTGCTCAACTTCAAGGGATGAATAGTGTAGGGATTAACACAAGTGTCTTTCCTAAAACGCTTGATTCAAAGCAAGGAACTTTTCTAAAGGATAATTACCAACTACTTGCTGGTTCCTGGCCTAAGTCAAATAATGAAGTGGTTCTTGTTTTAAATAATAAAAATCAAGCTAATGTTAACGCACTTAAGAATTTAGGTATTTCAATTAAAGATGGTCAAAAAATTGATCTAAACAAAATTGTAGGCCGTACTTTTAAGGTAATTAGTAACAACAATTACTATCAAGAATTACCTACTGGAAACTTTGTCCCGCAAAAAGCTTCTAAATCAATGTACGATTCTAGCAACTTAACCTTAAAATTAAGTGCCGTTATTCGTAGTAAAAATAATAGTCAAATGGCCCTTCTAGATAACGGAATTGCTTACAGCGATGGTTTAACTCAAGAAATTATTAAGCAAAATGAAAATTCGAATATTGTTAAGGCGCAAAAGAATAGTACTACTAATGTAATGACTAATCAGCCAATGAACCAAACTCAAAAAGAGCAATTTATTGCATCTCTTGGTGGCTCTAGCATCCCTAGCGGTATTCTTATCTATCCAAACTCATTTAAGTCTAAAGATAAAGTTCTCGATTACTTAGACAAATATAATAAAGGTAAGACTAAAAAAGATCAGATTATTTACACCGATATGTCAGGTACTGTTACTAAGTTAACTGGTGGTCTACTTGCCGGAATTACTGACGTTTTAGTTGCTTTTGCTGCTATTTCTTTAGTTACTTCCATGATTATGATTGGTATTTTAACTTATACTTCTGTTTTAGAACGTACAAAAGAAATTGGTGTGCTAAAGGCTTTAGGTGCTAGAAAACGTGACATTACACGTGTCTTTGATGCTGAAACCTTTATTCTCGGCCTCTTTTCCGGTATTTTAGGTATCTTGATTGCTTACTTATGCACTTTCCCAATCAACGCAGTATTATATGCAATTACTAATATGAGTAACGTTGCGCAGCTCGACCCAATGCAAGCCTTAATTTTAGTAATTATTAGTACTGTTTTAACAATGCTTGGTGGTCATATACCAGCTCGAATGGCTGCTAAAAAGGACGCCGCAATTGCTTTAAGAAGTGAATAAATCTATAAGGATTTCAACATTGAAATCCTTATTTTTTTGCTCTACACTTACCTAAGAAAAAAGTTATGAACTTATTCTTATATCTTATTGAAAACGGCATCAATAAAGTATATGCTTAAGGTAACAGATGTTATATATGTGGAAATAGAAATAGGTGAATGAAAATGTTATCGGGTGTAACAATGTTAGATCTTGCCCGCTTCCAATTCGCAATGACTACAGTCTTCCACTTCTTCTTTGTTCCCTTCTCTATCGGGATGGGGTTCATTGTATCAATTATGGAAACACTCTATGTCGTTAAAAAGGACGAAGTATATAAAAAGATGGCTCAATTCTGGGGAAAAATTTATCTATTGAGCTTTGCTGTTGGAGTAGTTACCGGGCTTATCCAAGAATTCCAATTTGGAATGAACTGGTCAAACTACTCTCGTTTTATGGGCGATATTTTTGGTGCTCCATTGGCTATTGAAGCTTTGCTAGCTTTCTTTATGGAATCTACTTTCATTGGTTTATGGATGTTTACATGGAACAAATTTAAGCCAGCTTTGCACTGTGCGTTAGTTTGGATTTCCTTTATTGGCTCAATGCTGAGTGCCATTTGGATTTTAACTGCTAATGCTTTTATGCAAAATCCTGTTGGCTACGTTATTAAAAATGGTAAAGCACAAATGGCTAGTTTTTGGGCTTTAATTGCTAATGAACAACTTTGGGCTAGTTTCCCACACGTAGTAATTGGTGCTATTGTTACAGCTTCATTTGTAGTAATTGGGATGGCTGCTTTTGGCTTACTTAGAAAACGTGATGTTAACTTCCATAAAAAGTCCATGCGTATCGCTCTTTGGGTTGCCTTATTTGCCTCAATTGCTGAAATTGGTGCTGGTGACTATCAAACTCAAGTTGAAATTCATGAACAACCAATGAAGTTTGCTGCAACTGAAGGCGTTTATGAAACAACAGGCGATCACGCTCCATGGGATATAGTTGCTAATTTAAATACTAAAGAACATAAAAATGAAGGTGCAATTTCTATTCCTGATGTTTTAACCATTCTTACTTATCACAGTACTAGTGGTTCCATTAAAGGAATGAATCAAATCAATAAGGAATTGCATGCAAAATACGATAAAAAGTTTGGCAAAGATATGAGCTATTACGTTCCAGTTAAGACCTTATTCTATAGCTTTAGAATTATGGCCGGCTTTGGTGCCTTATTTGCTTTACTTGCAATTCTAGGTTTAATTTGGACTCGTCCAAAGAAGAATACAATTGAAAACAAGCGCTGGTTCTTATGGATTTTAGGTATTTCAACCTTCCTTCCATTTATTGCTAATACTTGTGGTTGGTTCATTACAGAACTTGGTCGTTTTCCATGGACTGTTTATGGACTATTCACGATTGCAGATTCAATTTCTGCAAGTACAACCACTGGTGAACTCTGGTTCACAAATATTATGTACTTCCTAATCTTCTCAACTCTTGGCGCAGTAATGATCTATTACTGTAAACGTCAACTTGATATGGGTGTAGCTGGTGCACTTGAAAGGGGTGCATACTAATGATCGATGGAATTGATTTTTTACAGTTGCTTTGGTTCCTATTAATTGCCCTTCTTTTCATGATCTTCTACTTTACTGAAGGTTTTGACTATGGTGTAGGAATGGCAACACAGTTTTTAGCAAAAAATGATCAAGAAAAACATGTAATGATGGAAACGATTGGACCACACTGGGATGGAAACGAAGTATGGTTGATCACAGCGGGTGGTGCCATGTTTGCTTCATTTTCTGACTGGTATGCAAGTTTGTTTAGTGGATATTACATCTTACTATTCTTTACTTTATTTGCCCTAATTATTAGAGGAGTATCCTTTGAATTTTCTGCTCATGCAGAAACTGAGCATGGATTCAGAATCTGGACCAGTGCTTTGTTTTGGGGGAGTTTGTTAGCACCATTCTTCCTTACAATGATGTTTGGTAGCTTAATTCAAGGTGTTCCAATCGATGCTCAAGGAAATATGAGTTTAAGTTTTTGGAATATTGTTAATCCTTTGTCTGTCGTTGCAGGTATTGCAGGAGTTCTTCTTTGTTTAATTCATGGAATTAATTTCTTAAGATTGAGAATTGATGATCCAGAGCTAAGTAAACGTGCTGCTAACTTAAACGAAAAGCTTTATCTAGTAGCTTATTTAGGAGAAATTGTCTTTGCCTTGTTGGTCTTTTTCCAGACTGATTTCTTTAAGCTAAGACCAATTTCTTCAACAATTATTACTTTACTTATTGTTGCTCTAACTGCTTGGTCAGACATTGCCTTAATTAAGAACAAACAAGGGACAGCCTTTGTAACCAGCGGCCTAACTTTAGTAGCTGTTGTTGGTCTTTTATTCAACGGACTCTTCCCTCGCGTCTTAATTGCCACTGATCCAGCACACTCACTTTTAATTAAGAATGCTGCTAACTCGAAGTTAACACTCGAAGTAATGACAGTAGTTGCTCTTATTCTATTACCAATTGCTTTAGCTTATATTATCTGGTCATACGTAGTATTTAGACACCGGATCAAAGTAAATCAAAACGCCTAATCTAGAACAGGAATAAAAATGATTGATAAACGACTTTTCAAATTACCAAAAGCCAAAATCATGCTCGCAATGCTTGCAGGACTAATGTTCTTGCAAGCATTTGCTATTTTAGGGCAAGGTATTTTTCTTGCTCGAGCAATTGTCGGCTCTTGGAAACGCCAATCTTTTGCCTATATTGCAGAAGATGTTCTAATTTTTTTGATTTTTTATTTATTAAGGCAGGGAATTAATTGGTTTCAGAAATGGTATATGAACCGGTACGCAAATCAAATTACTGCCCTTTTACGAGAAGAATTGCTTAATAAAACCTACGATGGCGGGATTGCATTAGTTTCAAGAATTGGAACAGGAAACTTAGTCTCAACGCTATTAGATGGGATGGATGAAATTTCTAATTATCTATCGCTAATTTTTCCAAAATTAATCGCACTTGCAATTGTTCCTTGGATTATTTTGATTTATATTTTTACTTTAAATGCCCTTTCTGCGTGGATTTTGTTGTTAGTTTTCCCCTTACTAATCCTATTCATGATTATTTTAGGAACTGCTGCTCAAAGTAAAGCTAGTAAACAATATGCTGGATATATTAAATTGCAAAACCACTTTGTCGATGCTTTACGAGGTTTAAGTACCTTAAAAGTTTTGGGTCTTGCTAAAAAATACGGAAATATTGTTTATAAAAATAGTGAAAACTACCGTAAAAAGACAATGGGTGTCTTAAGGGTAGCAATCTTATCAACCTTTACGCTAGATTTCTTTACCACATTATCCATCGCAATGATTGCCATGTTTCTTGGAATCGGATTAATTAACGGCAATCTTCTTCTTTATCCTTCATTAGTGATTTTAATTTTATCACCAGAATACTTTTTACCAATTCGTGATTTTGGTAATGATTTTCATGCAACTTTAAATGGTAAAAACGCTCTAGGACAAATTTTTGATATTCTTGCCTTTCCTACTACTCCTCAAGAAGATCAATTACCTAGTTTCACGTGGAACAAAAACAGCACCTTTATTGCTAATCATGTTTCCTTTAACTATAGTCACATTGATCAGAATCACTTTAGCATCAACAAAAATGCTAAAATGAGCGGCGTCGTTAAAAAAGAGACACTTGCTAAGAGTGATATTCATACAGCTGATGAACTGCATGACATTAACCTAAATCTTACTGGTTTTCAAAAAGTCGGAATTATTGGACCAACAGGCGCTGGAAAAACAACATTAATGCGAATTTTAGCTGGATTTCTTACTCCACATCCAAAAGAAGATAACTTTATTATTAGTGGACAAAATCTTTCCCAACTTAATCAAAAAAATTGGCAAAATAAAATTACTTATATTCCTCAAGATCCTTTTATGTTTGCGAGCAGCATCAAAGACAATCTAACTTTTTATAATCCAACTGCTAGTCAAAAAGAAATTGAGGATGCTCTAAAAGCAACTGATTTAAATAATTTTGTTGCCAGTTTAAAAGACGGATTGAATACTAGAATTGGTGAAAATGGGCGCGGAATTTCTGGCGGCCAAAAGCAACGTATTGCCTTAGCTCGTGCATTCTTAGCTAAAGACCGAAAGATATTATTCTTCGACGAACCGACCGCTCATCTTGATATTGAAACTGAATACGAGTTAAAAGAACCAATGAAAAAATTGATGGAAAATCATTTAGTCTTCTTTACTACCCATCGTTTGCACTGGCTAAATGATATGGATTGGTGTCTGGTCATTGAGAATGGAGAGATTGTCGAACAAGGTACTCCTAAGGACTTAGCTAAAAATGGAACCTTATTCAAGAAACTCACTCAACCATTGAAAGAAGATCTATTATGATGAATAAAAAATTTTCTTGGAAACATGAACATTGGGTTAAACCCTATCTAGCAAAATATAAATGGAACTTTCTTTTAGCAATTTTTCTTGGCGTTGTTATGTTCTTCTGTGGCGGCGCCTTAATGTTTTACGCTGGTTATACAATTGATAAAGCTGCAACGCATCCAGAAAACATCTTAATGATTTATGTTCCTATTGTCTTAATGCGTGCTGTCGGAATTGGAAGACCGCTATTTAGATATTTAGAGCGTTTAGTTTCTCACAACTGGATTTTGCGTGTTACTAGTTCTTTGAGACGTCAACTTTTTTATATTGCCGAAAAGAATACTTCCGCCGTCGGTTCGACTTTTCAAACAGGAAGCATTCTTTCGCTTCTGACTGACGATATTGGTCATTTGCAAAATCTTTATTTAAGAACTATTTTTCCAGCAATTCTAAGTTACATCGTAGGCTTTATTGTTGTAATTTTGCTTGGCTTATTCTCCTGGCCCTTAGCTGGTATTATTGCGACTCTATTGATTATGGAACTTGTTCTTGTTCCTTTCTTTTCACTCTTAAAACAAGCTCCTGTACGTGGTAAAGAGAAGGCAGAAAAAGCACAGCTTTATACAGAATTTACTGATCAAGTTTTAGGAGCTGGCGATTGGAAAATTTCTGGACGAAGAGATGCCTTTTTCAATCAGACCAAGACTACTTTGAAATCTCTAAGTAAGCATGAAAAAAAATCGGGAAAATTTGATTGGGCAAGAGATTTTGTTCTTGAATGTATCTTTGGTTTAATGGCTGTCGCTATTCTTTATTTCACTAATAAAAATCTTACTTATAGTCAAGAAGCTGCTAATTACGTTGGCGCTGTTGTTTTAGCTTTATTTCCTTTATCGGATGCCTTTATTCCTGTTGGACAAGGTATCGAAGAATGGCATACATATAGCGATTCAGTGAAGCATTTAAATGAATTAACAGTACCTGAAAATCATTTACCTCAGCAAGAATATGTTGATCCTGTTTTTGCGGGAACTTTAAAGGCTACTGATATCTCATTTACTTATCCTGGAGAGGATCATCCAATCATTCAAGATTTCTCTCTTACCCTAAAAAGAGGTCAAAAAGCTGCTCTAATTGGACCATCTGGAGCTGGAAAAAGTACGATATTACAGTTAATCTTAGGAGATTTGAAACCTAATAAAGGTACCGTCACTTTGGATAAGGTTAATGTTTTAGCTCTGCAAAAAGAACGTTCTAAATTATTTTCAGTTCTAAACCAGGAACCATTTTTGTTTAATACCACTATTTACAAAAATCTAAGAATGGCTAATCCTGATGCTACTGCTGATCAAATGATGGAAATTTTAGAAAAAGTCCAGCTAGCTGACTTCATTAATTCGCTTCCTAAAAAATTAGATACAGAAGTTGCAGAAGCTGGTGCTCGCTTTTCAGGCGGTCAGAAGGAACGTTTAGCCCTTGCGCGTGTACTTTTACAAGATACCCCAATTGTCCTCTTAGATGAGCCGACAGTTGGTTTAGATCCAATCACAGAACAAAAACTATTAAATTTAGTATTTGATGTTTTAAAAGAAAAAACAGTAGTTTGGGTAACTCATCACTTGCAAGGTGTAAAATATATGAACGAAGTTCTCTTCTTTAAAGATGGAAAAGTTACCATGCAAGGTAATCCTCACGAACTATTCGAGCACAATGAGCATTTTCATCAGCTTTATTTAATGGATCAAGGACTAATCTAAAAATAGAAAGAAGATTATTATGTCTGCTGAAGTAAAGCAAGGTTACTATGAGTTAGTTGAACCACGTACTTTATTTAACTCTATAATTCCTGTTCTATTAGGGATAATGTACGCTGAATATAATTTTCAATTATTTAGAATTTTTCCAACAATTGAAATGTGTATTGCTACAATTGTTCTACAAATTTTTATGAATGTGAATGATGGTTATTGGGATTACAAACGTGAAAAAGCTGCTAAAACTGGGGATCATAAAAAGAATCCAATCGGAAAATATCATCTTAATCCAAAGCATGTCTTAATTCTTATTTGGATATTATTTACTATTTCAGCTGTCTGCGCCTTTATGATTGGTTTTCAAACTAATCTATATATTTGGATTCTAGGAATTATTTGTTACGCAATTGCTATCTCCTATTCCACAGGCTCACATACAATTTCTGCTGGACCTTTTGGAGAAATAGCTGCTTGTTTTGCAATGGGATTTGGAATTTTTCTAATTATGGTCTATATTAACGTTTATCCCTATGTAGCTTTCAATTGGAATTTTGTTTGGCCAATTATCTTAGCTGCTGGTATTCCAGAAATTTGCAATTTCACACTAATGCTAGGAAACAACCTGTGTGATCATGATGCAGATATCGCAAATGGAAGACATACTTTAGTTTCTTATATTGGAATTAAGGGTGGTCTTTACTTGTTTGTATTTAACTACTTACTGGGATTCTTTTTAACAGGTTGGGCAATTTGGATTGGAGTACTTCCGTGGAGCGTCGCTTTAATCTTGATTTGTATTCCAACAATCTATAAAAATATGCGCTTTCTTTGGAAAATCCAAACTAAGCCTAAATCCTTTCCTAAAGTAGTTCAAAATACCCAAGTTTTATTTGTTACAGAAGCCGTAGGTTTCTTTATCGGTTTGATGTTAAATCTTAGAATTAAATAATTACAAAAAAGGTCGAAACTTCGCCATCGAAGTTTCGACCTTCTTTAATTTTAAAATCAACTAAATTATTGTTTCCATGTTGCATCAAATTTTGCTTTACCAGCTTTAATTTGATTATTAACATTTTGACCATTCTTAGCTGCATACAGAATCTTAGCCATGATTGGATCTAACTGACTATAAGCTGCATTTGAATTTTTAGCTACAGGAACACTGTATAAATATTTCATTGCACCTTCAAGCTTAGCAGGCAACTTGGTCTTGGTATTTTCTTTATATTCTTTAGACGTTACAACAGCATTATTAACTGGAATATACCCAGTTGCATTAGCCCAGTCAAGTTGAGCAGACTTAGAAGTTAAAAATTGCATGTATTTAAATGCTGCGCTCTTTTGCATTCCTGTGGCTTTTTTGAACATATAGATATCTGTTCCTTGCTGCATAGTGTATTTTCCAGGGCGTGCCGCTACATCATAAGTGAATTTATCTCCAACGGCTTTTTTAACATAGCCTTCACCAGCAGAAGTTCCAATATACATAGCAACTTTTTCATTAGCAAAAGGTCCAGATAAATAATGAGCTGATCCAGCAGTTGTGAAGTATCCTTTCTTCATTCCTTGGGCATAGTAATCAATGACTTTTCGTGACTTGCTACCCGTGAAATCAATTTTATCAGTAAAATTAATTCCCTCGTTCTTCATACCTAAAGTATAGTAATTTGCTAATGAATCAAATCCTGCACCTACAACTTCATGGTTACTCTTCTTGTAAATAGTTTCTGAAACTTGAGCTAATTCTTTCATAGTTGTAGGAACTTTTTTAATACCATATTTTTCAAAGATAGACTTATTATAAGTTAAGACTTCAATAGATTTATTAAATGGTATTCCATATTGTTTTCCTTGAATTTTTGCCCCATCTAATAATTCATCTCTAATACCAGACTTAGCTGCACTTCCCCAGCCTAGCTTCTGATTATTGATATATGGAGAAAGATCTACCAGCATATTACTTTTTGCAGCATTGTAAAGCCAGCCTGGATAAGCCTGAGTAATTGTTGGTAAATTATTTGGTGACTGCAAAGTAGAATTTACCTTAGCTTGTAAATCAATATAAGATCCTTGGTTTTCAAGCTTAACTTCAATATTTGGATTTTTCTTTTCAAATTCCGCCGTTAATTTCTCTAATTCTGTTCGTTGCCCACCATTCATTCCATGCCAAAAAGTTACCGTAGTCTTCTTTGTAATTTTAGTTGGAATGTTTGCTGCTGAATTATCTTTCTTATCTTTAGAACATCCAGCAGTAATTACTGCCATACCGGCAACAAAACCTAAAGCAATCTTTTTATATAAATTCATTAAAATCCTCCAGTAACACAAAATTAAAAGCACTATTTATTGTATCAAAAGAAAATTTAGATACAATATGTTGTAGTATGAAAATATATCTTTTTATATTTTTTTATTTCTTTGTATAAATCTGCGCTAAAACACGCATTTTATCAATCTTTATCACTTATATAGTACGTTTAATAACGTACATTATAGACGATATAGTTTAAAAATATTCACATTTGCTCTTGAACTAGAATCTATAGTTTGCTATCTTTAAGTCGTCAACTTCATTAAATAGTTTCTGGAGGAAAAAATGAAGATAAAAAAATTTTTAATCGGCGCTGCTATGGTTTTACTTGCTGTATCAACTGCTGCATGTTCAAATAATAAATCTGCTTCTAAAACAAGTGAGGGCTATACTCCTAAGGAATTAAATGTTCAGTTTGTTCCTAGTGTCCAAGCTTCTAAACTTGAAGCTAAAGCTAAGCCATTACAAGGCTTGCTTGAAAAGCAATTGCACATGCCTGTTCATGTGACTGTTTCAACTGATAACTCTGCTTTAGTTGAAGCAATGGCATCAAAGAAAGTTGATGTTGGTTTCTTACCACCTGATGCTTATGTCTTAGCCCACAAACGTGGTGTTGCTGACGTTTTGCTCCAAGCGCAACGCTATGGCTATGACGAACCAAGCGGTAAGCAAAACCACAAATTAATGGATAGCTACCGTTCAATGATCGTAGTTAAAAAAGGCTCTAAGATTAAATCTTGGAAAGATCTAAAGGGTAAGACAATTGCCGTTCAAGATCCAACTTCTACTTCTGGCTACGTTCTTCCAATTGCAGAACTTCACAAAAAAGGTTTAAATGTACCAAAAGATTGTAAATTAGTTCAAGTTAAGGGACACGATCAAGCTGTTTTATCAGTTTACAACGGTGATGCCGATGCTGCCTTTGTCTTCTCCGATGCTCGTCCTCTCGCTGCTAAAGATGCACCTGCTGTAATGAAAGATGTTGTTCCAATTTACTTTACTAAATACATTCCAAACGATACTGTTGCTGTTAGAAGTGGTATGTCTAAGTCCTTTAGAAAGAAACTTGCTACTGCCTTTAAGGATATTGCTAAGACCAAGAAGGGTAAGAAGATCCTCGAAAACATTTACCAACACTATGGTTATGTAAATTCTAAAGATTCTAACTTCAATATTGTTCGTGAATACGAAGCTGAAGCTAAAAAGGCTGAAAAATAAATTTAATATTTTTAAAAGACCACCCTACTTTGACTTGTAGGATGGTCTTTTTCTCGTTTAAAATTAGAATAGATTTTTAATCGAGGTTTTCAAATGAAACTAAATAAAAAATTTAATCTATTATTGATCACAAGTGCCATCTTTTTAATAGCAAGTGCTTGTAGCAAACCCAATCATGAGGAAACAACAAGTAAAAATGCAGACAATCATATCGCTCTGATATCCGACATTAACGGCATTAAAGATAATTCTTTAAATCAATCTGTCTGGAACGGCTTAAAAGATTATGGTACTAAAAATGATCTTCCAGAAGGAAACAAAGGCTACGATTATTTTGTACCTAAAGATCCGAAAGATTATCAGGCCACTATTGATGAAGCTCTAGATAAAAACTTCTCCACTATTATTAGTGTTGGCTATACTCTTAAGCCAAATATTATTAAAGCGGCTAAAAATAATCCGAAAAAGAACTTTGTTGTTATTGATGCCCCTACTCCAAAATTAAAAAATTTAACCGGTGTCTCCTTTAAAAATCAAGAAGGAGCCTATTTAGCCGGTGTAGCAGCTGCTTATACAACTAAAAGTCAGATCGTCGGTTTAGTCTTAGGTCAAAATAGTAAAGAAATGACTTCCTTCAAAGCTGGTTTTATTCAGGGAGTAAGAACAACAAGTCATAAACTCCACAAGCATATTAAAGTAGTAACTCAGACAGTTGGAAACTTTTCCGATACTAATAAAGCACACGATATTGCCCAGGAAATGTACGGTAAAAAAGCTGACATCATTTTTCAAGCAGCGGGCAAAAGTGGCCGAGGTGTATTCAAAGCCGCACAAGAAATCAATCAAGCCCAACCTGTAGGACACAAAGTATGGATTATTGGTTCTGATGAAGATCAAACCCAATTAGGAGATTATTTTGCAAAAGGTGGTCAACCATCTAATTTCACTCTTACTTCAGTTATCAAAAGTGCCGATCTTGCTGTTGAAGATATCGCTACCCAAACTGCTAAGGGAAAATTCCCAGGTGGGAAAAATCTAAGCTATGGTCTTAAAAATAAAGGTATTTCTTTAGTTCAAGGAAACTTATCCTATCATACCTGGATTAAAGTTCAAAAAGCTAGACAGAAAATCATTGATGGTAAGATTAAAGTTGATAAAGATTAATAATACTAAAAAGGGAGAGGTAGTTATTTACCCCTCCTTTTTTAGTACTATAAGTTGTCAAAATATTGGCTGTGAATGTTTATATTATTTGATTCTCTTATTATTTTTATGAATTAGTGTTGCTTTATTTGAACGTTTTAAGTTTTTAAAAATCTTATCTGAAAAACGTGAAATATAAGCAAAAACCAAAACATCTACCACAAAGAGTTGACTTATCATTGATGTAGTAGCCCCAGATCTAATTTTTGGTTCTCCAATATCTTGTGTAAGCAACACAATATCTGCCTTCTTAGCAAGTGCAGTCCTAGGCTGGGCAGTTAACAATACAGTTTTTATTCCGACTGATTTTCCTACTTCTAAAAGATCACCAATTTCAGTTGTCATTCCTTGATTACTGATTAAGATCAAAATATCATCAGGGCTAAAATTTCCAATTTGTGTTGCCGCAATGTGAAAATCAGTGGTATACGTTATTGCTTTTCCTAAACGAAGAAATTTCTGGTATATATCATTAGCTACTAGTCCTGATGCTCCAACACCATATGCTAAAATCCGTGAAGCCTGATTAATTTCTTTTACTAGTTTAGAAATTATTTTTTCATCGATTCCACTTTTGGTTATGTCTATTACGGATTTAAACCTTGTGGCCATTTTATCTTTTATTGATGAAACATTTTCTCCAATATCTATTTCATCATATTCCGCAGATTCTCTTGGTAACTGAAGTGCCGCAAGTTCTAGTTTTAATTCACTAAATCCATCAACCCCAATTTCTTGGCAGAATCGAACAATCGTTGCTGTACTAATACCAGTATCTTTAGATAATTTTTGAATAGAAGACTTTATAACTGTTTTAATGTTACTACTTATATATTCCGCTAAAAATTGTTCTTTTTTTGGCATCTGAGCCTTCTTAGAATGAATGATATTTAAAATATCTGCCATTTTTACTCCTTCATGATACGAAGCAAGATAAATTCCTGGCTAGGCTTTATCAAATTAATTAAAGGGATATCTTTTTCTATAATTTTTCCTATTACATTTACTTTTTCACTAGCTGGTAAATTTACCTTAAGTATTTGAATTTCTCCCATATACCGTTGGTACTTATCATTATTGATTGTAATATCTCCAATATACCTTTTACCAGTATTATTTTTCTTAATTACTGGTATCGGATGTAAGCGCGAATCTTCACATCTTACTACATATTCAGCTGGATCAGGCCGCTGATTATGTTTTCCTAATACATAATCATATAAATCCTTATCTCCATTTTCGTACTTTTTTGTATGGAGCAATATTTGTTTTTTATTTTTATAAGTATCTATTTGCTTTAACGAATCTTTACTAATTCCCCCATCCCCAACATAAACTAAATCTACTCCCATATTTTGTAATTCTAAAATACTAGCTAATGGACTATAATACCGCTGCTTTTCAAGAGTTGGCAGTCCCTCGTATAAAGGACCTCTTAAATTTTCATCCCCTGCAAAAAATGCCTGAGTAGTAAAACCATGTTTTTTAAACATACGAACTTGTTGCTCTAAAAATTTCTGACTAATTCCTGTGTCGGGAGAAGGATAAAAATTAAACCATGCTTGTACATTTTCTCGTTTTACATTTAACAAAAGCAATTCCTTTAACTCTTCTTCGCTAAAAGTACTAGCATTTATCCCAATTTCTATTAAGTTAGACAGCTCAGCAATTTTTTTAATTGGCAATTTATCGTCTATTCGCAAACCAGTTATACCGGCTTTCTTCAAGTTAGGAATTGTATCCATTGATACTTTCAATTTTTTCAAACTACTTTGATCAATATCAACCATTACACGAAGATTCTGCTCTTTTGCTATTTTCCCTAATTCTTGTAGATTTTGTCTATAACTAGTTATATCTTCTTCGGGAATATGAATCGACGTAAAGATTCCTTCAAAGCCACTATCCTTCATTTTCCTAATATATTCTCGAGTATCAGCATCAATTTTTTTATTTAAATATACAGAAAATCCTAACATTTATTCACTCTTTCCAAAAGAAGGCCAAAAAGCATATTACTTTTTGACCTCCTTCTTTAATAATTATTAACTACCGAACTAATATTGCCGTTACATTCTTTCAAAATATCCATTGCTTTTTCTTTATCAACACCCGTTTTCAACATAGTGATAGCAACTGCAACGTTCATATCTGCTTTTTCTAATGTATCGCTTGCTACTGACTCTGAAACTCCTGTCGCAACTTCTATAATTCTACATGCTCGATCTACTAGCTTAGAATTTGTTGGCATAACATCTACCATTACGTTTTCATAAACCTTCCCCTGTTTGATCATAACGCCTGTTGATATCATATTCAGAATCATTTTTTGAGCTGTACCAGCCTTCATTCTTGTTGAGCCAGTTATTACTTCTGGCCCTACTACCGCTTCAATTGCTATATCAGCATATTTTCCAATTTCTGATTTTTCTACACATGCTATTGAAATAGTAAGAGCTTTTACCTGATTTGCATATTTCAAACATCCTATTACATAAGGTGTACGGCCACTAGCTGCAAGTCCAATTACAATATCTTTTTCGGTTAAATCAAGATCCTTTAAGTCTTTTTCTCCTAGTTTTGGATCATCCTCGGCGCCTTCTACAGCTCGGAACATAGCGCTTTGTCCGCCAGCAATTAATCCAATTGCTCTGTCAGGATTAATTCTATAAGTGGGAACTAGTTCAACGGCATCTAATATCCCAAGTCTTCCGCTAGTTCCTGCTCCAACATAAATTAATCTCCCGCCTTCTCTATATCTTTTTGCTGCATATTCAATAGCCTTCGCAATTTCTTTATCTTGAGTTCCAACAGCATCTGCAATTTTTTTATCTTCTTGGTTTATTATTTTAACTATTTCAAGAGGAGTAGCACTGTCAATATGCAGAGAGTTTGGATTTCGTTGTTCCGTTGTTAAATCTTTAATATTCATTTTTATCCTCACTTACTAGTTATCTTTAATACGGGCATATCGGCCTTAACGGTACCTGTAGCAATTAGCTTAAAATTAGAAACATCATCCATGTTAGTAATAGTCATAATTACGATTGGATCCTTTCCAGCTTCTTTTATTTTTCCAATATCCATTTGTGCAACAGGTTGTCCGGCTTTTACTATGTCATTTTCTTTTACTTTGATATCAAAAGGACGGCCCTTTAGTTCTACAGTATCCAAACCCATATGCAATAAGATCTCCAAATTTCCTTTAGTTGATTTTAAAGTTAAGGCATGTTTTGTAGACATTACACTAACTACCTTCCCATCAACAGGAGCAACAATTTTCCCATCTTTTGGAATAATAGCAAATCCTTCTCCAAGCATTTTTTGTGAAAACACTTGGTCTTCAACTTCATCTAGCTCTTCAATTTGTCCATCTACTGGAGCAACAATTTCTTGTGTTGTTAATTTAACGCTGTCTTTTCTCTCATTTTCATCTGAAGCAGACATATTCAAATTATATGCTTGCTCCTCAGCTTCTCTTCGTTCTTTAACTTCAGCATCAGCCTCATCTGCAGGAAGCATTGCTTCTTTAGGAACACCCCAGAAGTAAGTAGCAATAAAACCACCAATATAAGAAGCTAATAAGCCTAATACATAAGCCCACCACATGTTATGAGCAATTAATGGGATCAAGGCTACACCTGATGGTCCGATAGCTATTGAGCCAACTTGACCGAAAGCAGCAACCACAGCACCACCAATACCACCACCAACACAAGCAGTAATAAATGGACGTCCTAATGGTAACGTAACCCCATAGATTAATGGCTCTCCGACACCTAAGATACCAACTGGTAAGGCACCTTTAATCATATTGACCAATTGTTTATTTTTACGACACTTTACCCATAAAGCAATTGCAGCTCCTACTTGGCCACCTCCGGCCATAGCTAAGATAGGAAGAAGTGGGGTAAATCCAAGTTTTTGAATCATTTCTAGATGGATAGGAGTTAGAATTTGGTGTAACCCTAGCATTACCATAGGAAGGAAGAATAATCCTAAAATAAATCCTGAGATTGGTCCACCAACTTTTAGTACCCAATTAATTCCACCTACAAGGGAATTAGAGAACCATCCTGCCAAGGGCATAATTACAAAAATTGTAAACAATCCCATTATTAGTATTGTCAAAAATGGTGTAAAAATAATGTCTACAGAGTCAGCAATATGCTTATGGAAGAATTTTTCAACATAAGATAAGAGCCAAACTCCCAATAAAACACCGATGATACCGCCTTGACCAGCAGCTAAAGGTTTTCCATCAAAAATATTAGGAATAGTTACTGGAGCAACAATACCAGGTAAGTAAACAATACCACCAATGATACCACCTAAGCCTGGAGTAGCCCCAAATTCTTTTGCTGTATTAATACCTACATAAATATTCAAATATGCGAATAAGGCACTAGAAATCATTGCTAATACTGTTACGCCAAGATTCCAGGACATTGGCAATACTTTAGCAGTTAACAAGTTTCTCAGAATTCCCGCAACACCAGAAATTAGTCCAGCACCTACAAATGCAGGTATTAATGGCACAAAAATTGCCGAAATATGTTGAAGAGCTGAACGCCACCAAGTCTTTTTTAGAGAAGCTTTATGAGCTGCATGAACTTCAGCAGCTTTCTTTTCAACTTCGCTTTTATTAGATTGATATGAGCTTGTTTCAGGAAAAGTTTCTCCTTCCTTTACAGCAGTCTCATTATTCATTATCGTTGCAACCTTAGTATTAACGCCTGGTCCTAAAACAATTTCCAGTGTATCAGCTTCAACTACTCCTAATACACCATTTATCTTTTTCAATTTCTCCATATTTACTTTAGACATATCTCTGATTTTAATTCTGAGTCTTGTCATACAATGGATCAATGATTCAACATTACTTATGCCACCAATTTCTTGGTAGATTTCATCGCTTAGAAGTTGATACTTATCCTTTGACATGATGAATCTCCTTATATAAATGTAAAAATGTTTCATTTAAATATATAAAAAGTTGTCTACTACATTAAATGTAATCGCTTTCTATACTTAAAATACTAGATCTATTTAATATATGTGTCAATAATTTTCTCTTAATAAGTTAAATATTTTTAATCTATATTTTTAGTTAAAAATAAAATATTGTTACATTTAATAAAAATATTAGTAATTTAGTGTAGCAAAAATATATATTTAAAACTTAAAACTTTATCTCCTCTTGCTAACTAAACGTAAGGGGCTTATAATACCTACCATTGTAATGTTTAAATCTACAAGGAGAGGTGAATTTATGAGTCCTTTTTTCTTATTCATTTATTTAATTTTGGGTGGTATCTTAGGAGGTCTCCTATCAACAATCGCTAGCATGGCTTCTTTAGCAACTTATCCAATACTTTTATCTGTAGGCATTCCACCCGTATATGCTAATACAACCAATGATGCTGCTTTAATTTGGACTGGAGTTGGTTCAACTGCATCATCCCTGAAAGAATTAAAAGGACATTGGAAAGAAGTAAGTTTCTATTCAATCTTTACAATCGTTGGATCAGCCTTAGGATGTATGCTCTTAATACAATTTCCCGGGAAAATATTTGAAAAAATTGTTCCGTTTTGTATTGCTTTTTCTGGTCTAATGATCTTATTCAGTGGAGAAATTCATCTGGAAAAAGATGATAATAACCGCCTTCTTCAGATTATATCTTTACTTTGCCTAGTGATTACCGGTATCTATGCAGGTTATTTTGGAGCAGCAAGTGGAGTTTTGATGCTCGTTATCTTGAACGCCATTAGTGATAACGATTTTTTGACAGTTAATGCTATGAAAAATATAATTGGGGCTCTTTCAAACTTAGTTGCTTTGATAATTTATATGTTTACTGCAAAAATTTATTGGGATTCTGCCATTCCATTGGCTATTGGTGCCTTAATTGGGAGTTATTTCGGTCCTCGAATCATGCGTCATATTCCCGTTAAAGTTATTCGCTTAGGCATTGCCGTTTTAGCTCTTATCCAAGCAGCTTACTTTGCCTATACTGCATATAGATAAAACAGTTCTGGCTCATTTGTAATACGTAAAAAGCTCTACCTTTACGCAGGTAGAGCTTTTTTAGTTACTTTTAAATAATTTTCTTTCATTTCACCTTATATCATTGCAAGTGGCTTTTTTTCAGTCGGCTGCGGAAAGTCATTATCAATCAGTTTTATTTCATCGGGGGTCAATTTAATACCCTTAGCAGCAATATTTTCTTTCATGTGTTTAACATTGCCTGCTTTTGGAATAGATAAAATATTACCATTTCTCAAAGTCCAAGCGAGCATTACCTGATGCGGCGTTACATGGTGAGCGCGAGCAACAATCTTAAGATTATTAGTAATTCTGATTGAATCACCCTTACCTGAATTAAATGGAGAATATCCAATAAAGCCAACGCCGTGCTTTTCTTGCCAAGGTAAGACGTCGTACTCTACCCCTCGCTCAGATAGATTGTATAGATCTTCATTAGCAAAACAATCTTTTCCGCCAGGAACACTAAATAGTTCTTCTAAATCAGTCACATCAAAATTTGACACACCCCAATGACGAATTAATCCTTCTTTTTGTAATTCTTTAAGGCCCCGAACCGTTTCAGATAAACGCTTGTCTCCGCGCCAGTGGAGTAAATATAAATCTAAATAATCGGTTCCTAGCCTTTTTAAGCTCTTTTCTAAGCTTTGCCGTTCTAATTCTGGAGAAGCATGATATGGATAAAATTTTGAGATTAAAAAGATTTTGCTTCGGTCATAGTCTCTAATTGCCTCGCCAACTAGTTTTTCACTTCTCCCTTCACCATACATTTCCGCAGTATCGATTACTTTAATTCCATGACCTAAACCATAGCGAAGTGCAGCAAGCTCATCTTTTTTCTTTGAAGCGTCTTCGCCGATTCCCCAAGTTCCCATACCTAAACCTGATAGATTATTTTTCTGAAAACTCTTCTCCATCTCTTCTCACCTCACCTAGATTTTACCGCAGAAAAAAATAAAATTAAAAATGTTAGCGGTTTAAGTTGACTAGACCAATTTTATATTTTATAATGGACTAGACCAATAAATGAGGAGGTATATATTATGAAAATTATCGTAACTAAAGATAATATTGAAGGCGGCACTAAGGCATTTGAAATTATTAAAAAGGGAATGGAAGATGGCGACAAAGTTTTAGGTTTAGCAACTGGTTCTTCTCCAATTCCACTATATGACGATATGTGCGACAGCGACTTAGACTTCTCTGATATGACCAGTATTAACTTAGATGAATACTATGGCTTAAATCCAGATAATGATCAAAGTTATCACTACTTCATGCAAAAGCACTTATTTGATAAGAAGCCATTCAAGCATTCTTATATTCCAAACGGAATGGCAAAGGATATCGATGAAGAAGTTGATCGTTATAACGACATTATTGCCGCAAATCCTATTGATATCCAAATCCTAGGCATCGGTAGAAACGGCCATATTGCCTTTAACGAACCAGGTACTCCATTTGGTAGTTTAACTCATAAAGTTCAATTAACTGAGAGTACCATTAAGGCCAATTCACGTTTCTTCGATAACGAAGATAACGTTCCTCGTCAAGCCATTTGTATGGGAATTAAATCCATTATGCAAAGTAAGAAAATTGTTTTACTTGCATTTGGCGAATCAAAACAAGATGCAGTTAAAGCCTTAGTTGAGGGCCCTGTTACTGAAGAAGTGCCGGCATCTATCTTACAAGATCACCCAGATGTAACAGTTATTTGTGATGAAGTTGCTGCCGCAAAACTTGATCCAAAATATAGAAATTAATCCTCATTAATCATTCCGTTTACTTGAACGAATTAATCTTTTAGATTAGTTCGTTTTTTATTTGATTGAATGAAATTAGTAGCATTCTTTTCTTCTTAATCTACATTTTTTCAGATCTACTCTTGACTTTTTCACCTAACTCTTTTTTTAAAAATAGCTTGCTTACATACCAGATATTGAATTACACTATTAAAGCAAACTATATATTGTAGAAAGAACGTGATGACAGTTATTGTATTGAGCGGGCCCATTGGAGCCGGAAAATCCAGTTTAACCAGTCTTCTTGCCGAACATTTAGGCACTCAAGCCTTTTATGAGGGTGTAGATAACAATCCAATTTTGCCACTTTATTATAAAGATATGGCTCATTATACTTTTCTTTTAAACACTTATCTTCTAAACCACCGTTTGGCTCAAATTAACCAAGCTATTCGCGATCATAACAGCGTGTCTGATCGTTCCATTTATGAAGATGCCCTATTTTTCAAAATGAATGTTGATAGTGGTATTGCTGATCCTACAGAATTCAAGATTTATGATAGTTTACTTGAGAATATGATGGAACAAGCACCTGGTAATCCAAGTAAGAAACCAGATCTTCTAATTTATATTCATGTTTCTCTTGATACTATGCTTCACCGTATTCAAAAACGTGGTCGTAAGTTTGAACAATTGTCAACTGACCCAAGTTTAAAAGATTACTATGCTCGTCTTTTATCATATTACGAGCCATGGTATGAGAAATATAATGCATCCCCTAAGATGATGATTGATGGTGACAAATACGATTTTGTTGCAAATGAAGACGCAAGAAAGAAAGTTATTAATGCAATCGATCAAAAACTTATTGATATAGGGAATTTGAACTAGTTAACGAATAGAAGGAACGTGATGACAGTTATTGTATTAAGCGGGCCCATTGGAGCCGGAAAATCCAGTCTAACAGGTATTCTATCTAAGTATTTGGGTACTAAACCTTTTTATGAAAGTGTAGATGATAATCCTGTTTTGCCACTATTTTATGAAAATCCTAAAAAATATGCATTTTTGCTACAGGTTTATTTCTTAAATACTCGTTTTCAAAGTATTAAATCAGCTTTAACTGATGATAATAATGTACTTGACCGTTCGATCTACGAAGATGCTCTTTTCTTCCAAATGAATGCAGATATTGGGCGTGCTACTAAAGAAGAAGTAGACACTTATTATGAACTTTTACACAATATGATGAGTGAGCTAGATCGAATGCCTAAAAAGAACCCCGATCTCCTTGTTCATATTGATGTATCTTATGATACAATGCTCAAACGTATTCAAAAACGCGGTCGTAACTATGAACAATTAAGTTATGATCCTACTCTAGAAGACTATTACAAGCGTCTACTTCGCTATTACAAACCTTGGTATGAGAAGTATGACTATTCACCAAAAATGACTATTGACGGTGATAAACTTGATTTCATGGCTAGTGAAGAAGATCGTCAAGTAGTCTTAGATCAAATTGTAACTAAACTCAAGGAAATGGGTAAACTTGAAGAAGATTGGGAGCCTAATTTAGTTAAATAAAGTAAAACTGCGATCCATATTGGACCGCAGTTTTTTCTTACTCTAAAAATCAATGTCTTGATGCACCACTTACAGCATCAGCTGCTTCACCTGTTAATTGATTTTCTTTAGTAACAGGATATGGCTTCATCACACTTCTACTAGTCGAAGAAATGCCCCAGTCAGCACTGTAATTAATATGATCAATCTTAGCATGTTTAACATCTTCAATTGTCTTACAGCCAGTTAATTGCATATCAATCAATAATTCCTTATTCAATTGCTCAATAACTGATTGAACACCTTGTGCACCACCAAGTGCTAAGCCATATAAGAATGGACGGCCAATACCGACTAAGTCTGCACCTAATGCTAATGCTTTAAAGACATGAGAGCCGCGACGAACGCCGCCATCAAGAATAATTGGAACACGATGATTTGAGCTTTTTACTGCCTTAGCAATTTCAGGTAAAACGTCAATCGTAGCAGGAGCGCCATCTACTTCGCGTCCTCCATGGTTAGAAACCACGATCCCATCTGCTCCAGCACCAATAGCGAGCATAGCGTCTTCAGCACATTCAATTCCCTTAACAATTACAGGAACATCAGCAATTTCCTTTATTTTACGAATATCATCTGGTCCAATATTTTGAGCTGATGAAGCATACATTTGTGCAACGCTTTGGCCTTCACCTTTTCCACCATTCCATTCATTAAAGAAAGCCAACGGCACCGGATAAGTAAAGTTAGTTCGTAAGTTAGCTTCACGATAGCCACTAACTAAAGCATCTACTGTTAGGAAAAATCCCCTAAAACCAGCTTTAACTGATTCTTCAATTACCATCTTATTAAAGTCCCAGTTTTTGCTTAAATATAGTTGCATAAATCTAGGAGAATCCCCTACTGCGTTTTGTACTTCTTGTACACTCTTATTTGCATAAGTACTCATCCCAAATAAGGCCCCAGCAGCTTTTGCGCCTTTTGCCGTATCAATTTCTGCTTCTGCGTTTGCAATACCGTGGCATGCAATTGGACAAATCATAACCGGCGTCTTTAACTTCATCCCTAAAAACTCAGTATTAAGTTCAGGGTCTTGCATTCCAGTCAAAGCTCGAGGAACTATTTGAAAATGATTAAATGCTTGAGTATTATTTCGCCACGTCCATTCATTTTCAGCTCCACTAGCTACATAGTAATAAGCTGCTTCTGGCATTACATACTTTGCTTCATTTTCTAGTTCATCCAAGTTAACCATATGTAACTTTTCTTCTCTTGTACTTTGTGGAAAGCCCTTATAATAAGTTGTCATCGTACATTCCTCCAAATTTTATAACAAATGTTTTCTTGCACCTTCATTTTAAAACTATTTTATTAGCGGAGTAAGCAAAAGCGCTTATGAAATAATTCACTATCTCTTATAAGATTTACTTTCAGAAAGTTTTTTCAACCTTTTATCGGTAAAATTCGCGTTTACATTTATTTATGGGAATGCTACACTATAAAAGTTGCTTATTTAAAGCTTAAAAACGAACATTATGTCTGGAGGACAAAATGAATTTTATAAAAAACTACTTTCATTTAGAAAAGTTAGGAACTAATGTTAGAACTGAATTTATTGCTGGATTAACTACTTTTATTAGTATGTCATACATTCTCTTTGTTAATCCGAGCGTTCTTGGCGCTAGTGGAATGAATACTGGGGCTGTATTTACCGCTACTGCTTTAGCCGCTGCTCTTGGTACAGCAATCATGGGAATCGTTGCCAACTACCCGATCGGTGAAGCACCTGCCTTAGGTATTAACGCCTTCTTTGCTTACACTGTATGTATTGGCATGAAAGTATCCTGGGAAACTGCTTTAGCTAGTGTTTTTGTTGCATCAATTATCTTTATTTTAATTACTTTATTTAAACTAAGAGAAAAGATTATTGATTCAATTCCTTCAGACTTAAAATTTGCCATTTCTTCCGGTATTGGTTTATTTATCGCCTTTCTTGGATTACAAAACGGTGGCTTAATCGTTGCTAACAAATCAACTTTAGTTGGTTTAGGATCACTTCATAATCCACTCGTTTGGATTACTATTTTTGGTCTAATGGTTACAGTAATCTTGATGATCTTAGGCGTTCCAGGTGCTATTTTTATTGGAATGATTGCCGCATCAATCTTTGGAATTTGTACCGGTCAAATTGCTGTTCCGCATAAGTTCATCTCTTTAGCACCAAGCTTAGCTCCAACTTTTGGCCAAGCGATTTTCCATGTTAAAGATATTAACTCTTTGCAGATGTGGGTTGTTGTTTTAACTTTCTTACTTGTTACATTCTTTGATACTGCTGGTACTTTAATCGGTCTTGCTCAACAAGCTGGCTTTATGAAAAATAATAAAATGCCACGTGTCGGTAAAGCATTAGCTGCTGACTCAACTGCTATGATGTTTGGTTCAATCTTCGGTACTTCACCAGTTGGTGCCTTTGTCGAATCAAGTGCTGGTATTGCTGTTGGTGGTCGTTCTGGCTTAACTGCTGTCTTTGTAGCCATTTTCTTTTTGATCTCAATGATTTTTAGTCCCCTACTTGGTGTCTTCACTACTCAAGTAACTGCTCCTGCGTTAATTATCGTCGGAGTTTTAATGGCACAAAATACCGCACATATTCACTGGAACAAGTTAGAAATTGCCGTACCTGCATTTTTAATCTTACTTGGTATGCCTCTTACTTACTCAATTTCCGATGGTTTGGCATTAGGAATGATTACTTACCCAATTTGTATGGTTTCTGCAAAGCGTGGTAAAGAAGTTAGCCCAATGATGTGGGTACTGTTTGTAGTATTTATCATCTTCTTATGGGTATTGAATTTTAAATAGACTGGACTAAAGAAAAAGCTCGTGCTGATGCACGGGCTTTTTTGGTTAATCAAAAAATTTTTCTGGTAATTTTAAATATTGTTTTTACTCTCTACTAATTTCCAAACAATAGGATCTTTTACCGCACTTCGGACAAGTTAATTTTCTAAACTTAGGCGTATGCGGAGCTAAATTAAATGCCAGAAATGACGGAATAAATACATCTCCGCAATTAGGACAAACGTATTCAACGTTATCGTAGTAATACTTAGAAAGAGCAATTGCTCCAATTAGAGTCGTTCCTATCACTACCACACCCGGCTGCAGCTTAAAAGCATACAGAATACTAATTGCCATCAATTCAAATACTACTAATAGAATACTAAAACAACATAGTTTTCGTCTTAAAGCTGAAATTCTATTTTCTTTTCTCATAATATTTGTAATGCCAGAATAATTGGTTAACACAGCATGCGACAACTTTATTTTTTGCAAGTGTTCTATTTTATCTTGCTTTTTACTTATCTCATTAATTTTCCTCTGATTCTCTTGATATTGTTCTTTAAGCAATAACTCAAGTGATTGACTCCCATTCTCATCTTGAATGAGCATTTTTATTTGCTTCAATGAAAATCCCAATTCTTTTAGAAAAAGAATTAATTCAATTTGCCTAATTTGCTCTTCGCTATAAAAACGATAGCCGTTCTCTTTGATATAAGCGGGCCTCACTAAATCTTTTTCATCATAGTATCGCAAAGTACGCGTACTTATTTGTAATTTCTTTGCTGCTTCTCCGATGGTATATCTCTCTGACATTACTTTCACCTCCCAGATTTAAGATACCAATTAACGTAAGGTTAAGGTCAACTTCTAAATTATAAAATATTCTATTTCCTTGGAAATATTGTTCGGCTTTTAAAACAATTTTCTTATTTTTATTCCTATTATTTTCTATTTTTATGATTTATTCGAATAATTATAGTTTTTATTCTTGAAATAGTTAATATTTTAGATATAATTTTAGTTGAAGATTCGCTTTTAAATGATCAAACACATAAATTAATCATTTAAAATTATATTTTCCTTTAAAATCCGAACATTACCATTCTTGGAGGACTACATGAATTCAATTGGTAAATTTTTCCATTTAAATGAAAACCATACTTCATTTAAAACTGAGTTTTTAGCTGGATTAACTACTTTTGTAAGTATGTCTTATATCCTTTTTGTTAACCCAGCTGTTTTAGGAGCAAGTGGCATGAACAAAGGAGCGCTATTTACGGCTACTGCCTTATCTGCCGCTTTCACTTGTATTGTAATGGGAGTACTTGCCAATTATCCTATTGCTTCTGCACCAACTTTAGGACTGAATGCATTCTTTACTTATACGGTCTGCTTAGGGATGCATGTAAAATGGCAGACTGCTTTAGCTGCCGTTTTCGTTGCTTCAATTCTTTTCATTTTACTGACTATATTTAAAGTACGTGAGATGATTATTGATGCTATTCCTAGTGATATCAAATATGCTATTTCTGCTGGTATTGGTTTATTTATCGCCTTCATTGGTCTTCAAGGTGGTAAATTAATTAGTAAAAGTGATTCAACTTTAGTTACTGTTGGTTCTTTAAACAATTCACTTGTTTGGATTACAATCTTTGGTTTAGTGGTAACTATTTTCTTAATGATTGCCAAGGTTCCAGGTGCAATCTTTATCGGAATGATTGTTGCGGCAATTTTCGGTATTATAATTGGTCAAATCCCAATGCCAAAAGCATTTATTTCAGGCGTTCCAAGTCTTTCACCAATTTTTGGCCAGGCTATTTTTCATATTAGTGATATCAATACAGTTCAAATGTGGATCGTCGTCTTTACATTCTTACTTGTTACTTTCTTTGATACTACCGGTACCTTAATCGGACTTGTTCAACAAGCTGGCCTTATGAAAGATAACAAAATGCCACGTGCTGGTGAAGCTTTAGCTGCTGACTCATCTGGTATGTTAGTAGGATCTGTTCTTGGTACTTCCCCAGTTGGTGCCTTTGTTGAATCAAGTGCCGGTATTGCAGTCGGTGGTAGAACTGGTTTAACCGCTGTTTGGGTTGGTATTTTCTTCTTGATTTCTACTATTTTTAGTCCAATCTTGAGTGTCTTCACTACTCAAGTAACTGCTCCTGCTTTGATAATCGTTGGAGTATTAATGGCTGAAAACTTGGCGCACGTTCACTGGACTGATCTTGAAATCGCAATTCCATGTTTCTTAATTGCTCTTGGTATGCCACTTACCTACTCCATTTCAGATGGACTTGGCTGGGGACTAATCATTTACCCAGTATCTATGCTAGCAGCTAAGAGATTTAAAGAAATTACGCCAATGATGTGGATCTTGTTCTTTATTTTTGTTATTTACTTCGTTGTTTTGAATATTAAATAATATACGCAGGTAAACCAATCAACTACCAGAGCTGATTGGTTTTTTATTTCCTAAGAAATTCTATAGCACATTTGCCTATCTAGTGAATTTCTGCTAGAATACTTAACAATCAAGTTATCTATATATCGTCGAAATAAGGTCGACAGTATCTACCCTGAGCCATAAATTCAGGACTATAGGTATCAGACGTCATAAATTGTTTTAAAGGACATCTTTTACCCATGGCTCTTGGGTAAACTGTGTCCTTTTTTCATTTTTATTTTATGTTGGAGAAATGATGCAATTTTTAGACAAAATCTTTCATTTAGAGGATGCTCATACTAATGTCAAACGTGAATTAATTGCAGCCTTAACTACGTTTGTTTCATTGTCATATATCCTTTTTGTTAACCCTAATATTTTAAGTGCGGCTGGTATTAATAAAGGAGCTGCCTTTACTGTTACTGCACTTGCAACAGCAATTGGTTGTTTCTTGATGGGATTTATTGCGAACTATCCTATTGCCTTAGCACCAACACTTGGTAGTGCAGCCTTTTTCTCATATAACGTTGTTATCGGAATGCATATCAATTGGCAAACTGCCCTAGCTAGTGTGTTAGTAGCTTCAATTTTATTCATTTTGATTACCGTTTTAAAGCTCCGTGAAAAAGTTGTTGATGCAATTCCTCAAGATTTAAAATATGCAATTTCTGCTGGTATTGGCTTGTTCATTGCTTTTATTGGTTTGCAAAATGGTAAATTGATCGTCGACAATAAATCATCTCTTGTTGGGCTTGGTTCATTTAATAATCCAGCAGTTTGGATCACCCTATTTGGTTTAATCTTGACTGTCATCTTAATGGCAGCTAAAGTACCGGGCTCAATTTTCATTGGGATGATTGTAACTGCTATTTTCGGAATGATTATTGGTCAAATTCCAATGCCACATGGTATTGTTTCAGGTGCTCCAAGTATTGCTCCAACCTTTGGTCAAGCAGTATTTCACTTAAAAGACATCAATACACCACAACTGTTTATGGTTGTTTTAACATTCTTACTCGTTACATTCTTTGATACTGCTGGTACCTTAATTGGTATGACACAACAAGCTGGAATGGTTGATAAAAACGGTAAAATTCCACGGATTGGAAAAGCTTTCTTGTCAGACTCACTAGCTATGGTTGAAGGGTCTGTATTAGGTACTGCTCCACTTGGTACTTCTGTTGAATCAAGTGCCGGTATCGCAATGGGCGGTAGAACTGGTTTAACCGCTATTTTCGTTGGTATTCTATTCTTAATCTCAATGATCTTCAGTCCACTTTTAGCCGTAATCCCAACCACTGTAACAGCCCCTGCTTTAATCATAGTCGGCGTTCTGATGGCAGGTAATCTTAAATATATCCATTGGGATAACTTCGAAATTGCCTTTCCATCTTTCCTAGTAGTAGTTGGTATGCCTTTAACTTACTCCATCTCCGATGGTTTAGCCTTAGGAATGATCGCTTATCCAATTACTATGATTGCTTCTAAGCGCTATAAAGAAGTATCTCCAATGATGTACATTTTATTTGTAATCTTTGTCATCTTCTTCTTAATTACTAATATGGGCTAATTAATAATCTTTTTTCAAGCTAGTAACGCTATCTATTGAGATGCAAGCATTGCTAGCTTGTTTTTTTGACTCAATTTTCATTAAATTAAGTTACGAGGTGAAACAAAATGGAATTTAACGAACAAATAAAATGCCTTCGGAAAGAAAACACCTTAACTCAGGAAGAAATGGCCAAGAAATTAAATGTAACTAGACAGGCCATTTCTAACTGGGAAAATAATCGTAATCTTCCTGATTTCGAAATGATTATTTTGATTGCAGAAACATTTGATGTTTCCCTTGATGAATTAATTTTAGGAGATAAAAAGATGAATAAGATTGGGCAAACTTTGATTAATGATGGTAAAAGAACACGTGCTGCCAAATTTAATATGGTCTCTACTATCATCGGGAGTGCATTCATTATTTTAGGAATTATTTTCTTCTTAATTAGTGCTGCATCTGTTTCTTCTATTGATAGCAATGGCTTTTTACACGAAAACTTTTTCTTAATGCCATTAGGCTATCTTTCATTATTTGTAGGGATATTGACCATTATTGCCCGGGTAATAAATTCGATTCGTCTTGCAATTAAAGAAAGAAAAAATAATTAAACTTAAATTTTCTGTGAGTAATATGCGATAATTAGGATAAAAATAACAATGGAGAATTATTTTTATGGCAGTCAAACCTATTATTCATGATGAACTTTCTTTAAAATTTAAGTCTCTACCAGCAACTAAACAAGATTTAGGAGCAGCCACTGATTTAAAGGACACTTTACTGGCTAATAAGGATAAAGCAGCTGGCCTCGCTGCAAATATGATTGGTGTTCAAAAGCGAATTATTGCTTTATTTGTTGGACCACTCCCAATTGTGATGCTTAACCCAATTATTGTGGCCGAAGATGATAAATATTTAGCTTATGAGGGCTGTCTTTCTTTAACTGGCGAACGTCCAACCGAAAGATACAAGAATATCACAGTTAAATATCAAAATGAGAATTTAGAAACCCGGCAACAAAGTTTCTCTGATTTTACTGCTGAGGTAATTCAACATGAAGTTGATCATTGTAATGGAATTTTGATTTAATTAAAAAAGTTTTACGTATAATATTTTTCATAAAGAAGGGTAGAGTACTCGACTTAAAAATCGAATACTCTACCTTCTTTTATTTTAGAATTGTCGATTCGTTGGACCACGTTCAATTTTAATTCTAACTATCAAGTGGATTAAATTATACAGCAAGGTTAATGCTAATAAAATTATCCAAAAAGCAACAAATGCATAAATAATTAGTAAAATAGCTGGGAAAACACCTAAAAAAGTTGCTACTAAACTATCAGCTAACTTCAGCTTCTTATTAAGAATTCCCTCTCTAACTAATTGATATGACTTAAATCCTAAATAGCCTGAACCTGTGATTCCAGCTAGCCTTAACAAGAGATCAATATTTATAAAGGCACAAATTATGCTAAACCCTATACAAAAACTCCCAATCACAACTATAATATTTCGATCTATTCTTGTAATTGCATGGTCTTCTTCTAATTTTTGTTCTATGTCAATAAGGCAATAAATGATTGCACATACTGCCACTAGTCGATATACCCAGCTTACATTTTTTAAGGCTAAAAATATCACTACAATACTCAGAATGATTCCTATTACGCCGATAATATGATTCAACTTTCTATTTTTAATAATTAAGTCTGGGCGCATCTACTCATCCCTTTCTTTTTTTCTATAGTTCTCGATTAGTTCCGTCATGTTCAACCTTAATTCTAACAATTAGATGAATCAGATTATAGGCTAAAGCAAAAATCAAAAGAAATAGCCAAAGAATGTCTTTAGGAGTAAGTAATATAAGCAAAATGGCAGCTCCAAGCCCGAGACAACTTGCGACTATACTCTCAACAAATTTCAACTTTTTATTCTTCAAATCTTTACGAAATACCGCGTTTGTCTTAAAGCCTAAATATCCTGCACTTATAATGCCAAAAGCTAGTAATAAATAATTTAAATTAATGAAAGCAAAAACAATACTAGTCAGCTCATAAACTATTCCAAGGATAATAAAAATAATCTTCTGCGTCCTATTAATTGCCTTACTGTCTTCAAGCATCTGTTCCACATCAATCCAGTAGTAGAGAATAACTGCTACGACAATGAAAGTAAGTAGCCAACCAATATTTTTCAATGTAAAGAAAACCATCATCAACGCAATCAACAAGCTGATAATGCCAAAATACTTATCTTGCTTTCGTCTTTTAGCTAGTTCAATCCATCTTTTATCATCCATCTACTCACCTTCCTTTTTATTTGTCTAGATTTTACTATGAAATGATTATTTTAACAATAATTTAATTATATTTTTATTAAGCAAGCTAATCTTTATTGTTGACAAGTGTAAACTAAAAGTTATATGATTACACTTGTAAACGAAAGGAATATATAAATGAATGAAAAGAATTTATCTTCAATTTCAGACAGTGAATGGGAAGTAATGCGCATTGTCTGGACATTAAGTGAAACAAATACGAAACAAATTTTAAACGAGCTTCAGGCTAAAAAAGATTGGACAGATTCTACTATCAAAACTTTAATTAGACGTCTCGTTCAAAAAGGCTGGTTAAATGCTAAGCAAGATGGACGCCGGTATATCTACACAGCTACGGTTAATCAAACCGAAATGATGTACAACGAAGCTAAGACCTTACTAAATAGAATGTGTGATATGCACAAGGGAGAAGTAATTTTGAAACTTCTAGAAGACTCCCCCATTTCTAAAGGTGATTTAATAAAGATGAAAAAAGAAATCAGTCAAAAAGAAAAAACGGCACCTGAAATGGTTCCCTGCAACTGCTTAAAAACAGGGTCTACTATTTGTTAGGAGGAAACAAGAATGGACGTAAGTCAGATCATTGCCTTAATCGTAGGAATAATTTTAATCGGCTTTATTATTTGGTGGTTCTTTGGCAAACATAAAGAAGCTGCCGGTACGAGCACAATTGTTAATGATGAACAAACTGCAACAATTGTTGTAAATGGTGGTTACTCGCCTTCAACAGTAATTCTAAAAAAAGGTGTGCCGGCTCAAGTTAACTTTGACATGCGCGACTCAACAGCATGTTTATCTCATGTTGTTTTCGAACAGTTAGGAGTTAATGAGGACTTAACCAAACAAAAAATTACTACTGTCAATATTCCGACAGACAAGGCCGGAACTTATAACTTTGCTTGCGGAATGGATATGTTCCACGGAAAAGTTATCGTTAAATAAAGAAAGGATCTATTAAAATGAGTATTTTTTCAAAAAATCAAACCAAAAAAGTTGTTGTCAATGCAGAAAATCATGGCTATAAACCAGATACCATTACTTTTAAGCAAGGTAAACCTGCCCAATTAAAATTTATTCCATCTGACAATATGGGCTGTATGAACGAAGTAGTTTTCAAAGACTTGAATATAGATGACAAACTTGATGGTAAAAAAGAAGTTATTGTCAATATCCCCACAGACAAGCCTGCTACTTATAATTGGAGTTGCGGAATGGACATGTTTCATGGGAAGGTTGTTGTTAAATAATGAAGTTATCAAACATTAAACGATTTTGGATATCGTTTATTCTCTCTATCCCAATGCTTATTCAAATGTTTGCAATGCCATTTCATTGGATGATGCCCGGATATAACTGGATTGCTCTTATCACAACCACAATCATTATGGCAATCTCTGCACTTCCTTACTGGAAAAGTGCTATTGCTGCTTTCAAAAAGCATAGTGCCAATATGAATACCTTAGTGGCTACTGGTACAGCTGTTGCCTATTTTTATAGTATCTTTGCCATGATCACTAACCGTCCAGTTTACTTTGAAAGTGCCGCATTTGTTACGGTCTTCGTCTTATTAGGCGATGCCATGGAAGAAAAGATGCACGATAACGCATCAAATGCCTTAGGTAAATTAATGGGTTTACAAGCAAAAGATGCGGAAGTTCAAAGAGATGGTAAATTTGTAAAAATTCCACTTGATCAAGTTCAAGTTGGCGATATTATTCGTGTTAAGCCAGGTGAAAAAATCCCAGTTGATGGTGAAATTCTAGAAGGCGTTACTACATTGGATGAATCAATGGTTACTGGGGAAAGTATGCCGGTAGTTAAAAAAGTTGGTGACACTGTTGTAGGTTCAACTATTAATAGTAACGGTACAATCACTTTCAAGGCTACTAAAGTTGGTTCTGACACCATGCTTGCTCAAATTGTTGATTTGGTTAAAAAGGCTCAAACTAGCCATGCCCCAATTCAAAACTTAACGGATAAAATTTCTAATATTTTTGTCCCTGCTGTTATGATTATTGCCATTTTAACTTTTATCATTTGGTACTCATTCCTTGGAGCAAGCGCTGTTGAAGCAATGCTTTTTGCAGTTAGCGTGATCGTTATTGCCTGCCCATGTGCTTTAGGACTTGCTACTCCAACCGCTTTAATGGTTGGTACTGCTCGTAGCGCTAAAATGGGAGTTTTGATCAAGAATGGTGAAGTTCTTCAAGAAGTTAGTGACTTAAATACTGTTGTCTTTGATAAAACAGGTACTATCACTGTTGGTAAACCTGAAGTTACTGATATTGTCGGTGACGAAAAACAAGTTTTAACTATTGCTGCAAGTCTTGAGGAATCTTCTGAACACCCTCTTGCTACAGCAATTATCAAAAAAGCCGAAGCTGAAAAATTAGCAATTGAAAAAGTTGATGACTTTGAAGCTATTGAAGGTAAAGGCGTTAAGGCTAATTATCATGATCAAACAGCTTTTGTAGGAAGTAATCGTTTATTAGCGGATATCAATATTTCCCCGGAAATGAATACAAAAGCTACAAAATTACAAGAAGAAGCTAAAACTGTTGTTTATGTCGGCCTAAACCGTGAAATCATTGGCTTAATTGCTATTCAAGATGTTCCTAAGCCAAGCTCTAAAGAAGCTATCAGCGAACTTAAGAAACGTGGATTAAAGACAGTAATGCTTACAGGCGATAATGAAAAAGTTGCTCAAGCAATTGCTAATGAAGTTGGAATTGACCAAGTTATTGCTGGTGTTTTACCAAACGAAAAAGCCGAGCACATTCAAGAGCTTCAACAAAATGGCGACAAGGTAGCCTTTGTTGGGGATGGTATCAATGATGCCCCTGCTCTTTCAACAGCTGATGTTGGAATTGCCATGGGCTCTGGTACGGATATTGCAATTGATTCTGGTGGTATTGTTTTAGTTCAAAATGACTTACGCGGTGTAGTACGTGCCCTAGATATCTCAAGGAAGACCTTCAATCGTATTAAATTAAACCTCTTCTGGGCCCTCATTTATAACACAATTGGTATTCCAATTGCAGCTGGATTATTCGTTAGTTTAGGCTTTACTCTAAGCCCTGAACTAGCAGGTTTAGCTATGGCATTTTCATCTGTTTCAGTTGTTGGTAGTTCACTACTTTTGAATAAAGCGAAGATTGCTGGAACTAATTAGAAACAAAAAAGACTGAGTTAAGATTCAATCAATCTTAATTCAGTCTTTTTATTAGGCTAATCTTCTTCAACCATCATTTCTTCTTCACGTTTTTGTTCAATCTTACGGAGCCATGGTAAGACAAAACCTAAACCAAAGAGTACTACAACAGTAATAATATTCATCCATAGTTGATGAGTAAATGCTTTTGTACCAACTGCAACGTTTTGTGGAATGAATCCTAAAGTTGCACAAACAAAAGTAAAGAGTAAGCACCAAAAACCAACAGTTAATGCACCAGTCTTGTTTTTAATAAATACATAGCTAGAGTGGTATTTATCCTGATGCATTCTCATTGCTACAAAGGCAAAGAACACCCAACAAGTCTTATATGGTGAAATAATTCCGTTAACGTTCAACAGCCAGTTATAAATAGTATTGATGTTTGGCAAAGTTCCTGTTAAAAGAAGTAAGAATAAGCTGAGTCCTACAGTAAAAGTATAACTGTGAATTGGACGACCATTCTTGTTCTTCTTGGTCAACCATTTTGGCATGAATTTTTCGCCAACATCTCCGGCAAATACACGACTTGAAGCATCGAGTAATACGGCAAGTTGAGCCATCATAAAGATTGCTTGTACAACTGCGAAAATGTACATCAAGACTTTACCCATTCCTAAACTTTCACCCAAAAGTTGGAAAGCATAGTAAGGACCATTCATCTTAAAGTCATGTGGAATCTTATGAGCATTAAAGAACATAGCTAGTGCTAAGGTTCCAAAGATAGTCAAGAATCCTGTCATAATTGCAAGCATCCACATTGCTTTAGGAAAATCGCGTTTAGGATTCTTCATTTGTTGAACATATGGTGCAGCTAATTCTGCACCTGACATAGCAAAGATTAAAAGACCAGTAGTTGAGAAGTAATTCAAACTAAATGATGGCTTAAATGCGCCCCAGTTAAATGGTTGAGTTGCAATGTGGTGTCCATGCATTACTGACCAAGCAGCAAGCAAAACAAAAAGCATGGACATAATGAACATAGCTCCCCCACCAATTAAAGAAAGGATTTCTAGTGAGTTACGCAACTTATTTTCAAGTAAGATAAAGATCAAAATGATTACAAAAGTTAAAATTCCGAACCAGAACGTTGACATCTTCTTGTCTAAACTATTGTTACCAAAGATTATCCAACTGAAAGACACGATAACTGAGTTTGACACGTCAACGATATATGGCACACTCTGAACCCAATACATCCATGAAGTCCAATATCCTAAAGTATCATTTGTACTTCTTCTTACCCAGGAAGCAAGTCCTCCATCTTGATTATCAAAAGTCAAACTCATCTGACTACTGATTAATGCGTAAGGAATAACATAAGTAAATAAAAGAAAGATCCATGAAATTACAACTGAAAGACCTTGGTTTTGAAATGGATAGAAGATATTTTCAAAACTAATAATCGTTACAAAGTCAATCAGCGCAATAACTGGCCAACTCATATAATGTTTTTTATTCGGTTCTAAGTCATTAAAGACATCTGGTTTATCCAATTTTTAAATTCCCCCAAAATTAAAATATTTATCTAAATCCCATCTTTTAAATTTGGAGGTTTCAAAACTATCATTAAAGTATTCGAATTCACTTGTAGAAATCCTTTATAAATCGCTATAATTTATGCCGTAGTATTCTTGCAAATAAAATTTTGTACAAAAACGTCCGCACAAAATTATAAAGATTTATAAAATTTTTGCAAGTCTATTTTAGAAAATATAGTAGGAAAACAAGGTGATTAAATGAATTTTCTAAAAATTGCATTAAGCAATCAACTTAAAAATAATGATTTTAATTCATGGCAAACTACTAATTTGAACGATGAAACTCAAGCTAGTGAACTTGCCGCTATTGTTGTAGCAGAGACTGATAAAAGTAGTCTTAAAACTGCTCAAGATTTACAAAAAAAATCAGGGCTTGGAATTCCTATTATTAAAGTTTCACATGAAACAATTTCTAATAATGAAAAAAATCAAATAATTGATGCCGCAAATCAATACACAGCAGAAATGGTTCCTGGCTTTTTAACTGATTTGGTCAATTTCGCAGAAGATCGTCCAATTAGTTTTACGACACCAGGTCATCATAATGGCTTATATTACGAAAAACATCCGGCGGGGGTAGTATTTAATCGCTTCTTTGGTAAAAACCTCATGTTTGCGGATACCAGTGATACAGTACCAGAATTAGGCGATACTATGACCCACGAAGGGACGCCTTTAACTGCTGAGCAAAAAGCTGCCGAAACTTATCATGCTGATAAAGTTTATTTCTGTACTAATGGAACAACGAGTGCAAATTCAATTTGTGCAAGTGCACTATTAACTAAAGATGACCTAGTTCTTTTTGATCGAAATAATCATAAATCCCTCTATAACAGTGCCTTAGTAATGACTGGTGCCAAACCCGTATATATTCCAACTGATCGCAATGCTCTGGGATTAATTGGAGAAATGGATCCTGACTTTTTAAATGAAGAAAAAATTCGAGCTGAAATTGCTAAAGTTGACCCTGAAAAAGCTAAAGCTAAGCGTCCATTTAGACTAGCTATCATTCAATCAGAAACATATGATGGTCTTTTTTACGACGCGAAGTGGATGATTGATAAAATTGGTAAACTATGCGATTACATTCTTTTTGATTGTGCTTGGGGTGGATTCGAACAGTTTGTTCCAATTATGAATCACTTGTCTCCCCTCAACTTAGACTTTTGGCCAGAAGATCCGGGTATTTTAGTAACTCAATCACTTCATAAACAACAAGCTGGGATGGGCCAAGCCTCACAAATTTTGAAAAAAGATGCTCATATTAAAGGTCAGAAACGTTACGTTGATCATAAGCACTTTAACCACGCTTATCTTAAATTTGTTACCTCAAGTTACTCTTATCCACTCTATGCCTCACTCACTGTTAACTCATATTTAACCAGTGGTGAAGGCAATAAAAAATGGTGGGATCAAATCTTACGCTTAGGAATTGAATGGCGGAAAGAATTAATTAGAAAATCAAAATTATTTAAGCCACTAGTAATTGATAATTTTGAAAATATTAGTACTGATGAGTTAGCTACAAATGAAAAGTACTGGAATTTAGATTCCACTAATCTTTGGCATGGATTTAGCAAAATTGCGTCTGGTCAAGCCATGATTGATCCTCTAAAAATTACTGTTGTAACGCCTGGAATTGATGTTAAAAATGCAAAATATGAAGAAACAGGAATTCCTGGACCAGTTGTCGCAGAATTTCTAATGGAGAAGCGGATTATTCGCGCAAAAGATGACCTATATTCTCTTCTTTTCTTATTAACGCCGGGAGATACGAAAGCTGAATTAGCTATCTTACTAAATGCATTCTTAGAATTTGAGCAGTACTATAACGAGGATGCACCTCTAGAAAAAGTGCTCCCTAAGCTAACCAAAGTATATGGTGATCGCTACAAAGGTTATACTTTAAAACAGCTTTGCCAAGAAATGCATGAATATTACCGGGGAAATAATACCTTTACCCTCCAGCAAGAATTATTTGCTAAACCAGACATGCAAAATTATCAAATGACTTCCGAGCATGCTGACTATCTCTTCATGAAAAATGAAAGTGAATTAGTTAACTTAGAGGATATTAAAGGTCGAATTGCGGCTGAAGGTGCCTTACCCTATCCACCAGGGGTGTTCATTGTTGCGCCCGGCGAAAAATGGAGAAATATTGATCAAAAATATTTTGAAGTTTTAGTAGGTGCTATCGAGCGTTTTCCAGGCTTTGTACCTGAAATTCAGGGAGTCTACTGGGATCAAAAATCAGATGGTAAAATAAGAGTACAAGCAGAAGTATTAAAGGAGAAATAAGTAATGGTTTTATCTTGGAAAGAAAACTTACCAACCGAATTAAAAGAAAAAGTCAATAAAGTTGATAAAATGATTGAACCTCGTCTAGAAGAAATTGATGAGCAAGTATTCTATAACCAACAACGTGTTTTGGATATATTTAGAAAGCATCGTGTTGGAGAAGAAGATTTAGTTCCTTCTACTGGCTATGGTTATGACGACGTTGGCCGTGATAAACTAGAAGCAATGTATGCCGACTATTTCAAAACCGATGATGCATTAGTACGCCCTCAATTCTCTTCAGCAACTCATGCTATTGCTGTTGGTCTATTTAGTATGCTCCGCCCTGGCGATACGCTCTACTACTTAACTGGTATGCCATATGACACTATTCAAGAAGTTATTGGCTTAGCTGGTGACAAACCAGGCAACATGAAAGAATGGGGTATTGACTTTAAGCACACTGATTTACTTGATAACGGTGAAGTTGACTATGAACAAGCTAGAAAAGACTTGCAAGATCCAAAAATTAAAGTTGTAACTATTCAACGTTCTCTTGGTTACGCTGTTCGTGCAAGCTTTACAATGGAAAAAATCAAGAAGATGCTTAAGTTTATTAAAGAAGTTCGTCCAGACGTAAAGATCTTCGTTGATAATTGTTACGGCGAATTTTCTGAATCAGAAGAACCAACTTTCTATGGTGCTGATATGGTGGCGGGTTCTCTATTTAAGAATGCAGGTGCCGGAATCGTTAAAGCGGGTGCCTTCTTAGTCGGTAAAAAAGATCTCATTGAAGGAGCAGGTTCTCGTCTTAACGTCCCTGGTGCTGGTAAAGGAGAAGGCGCTACATGGGGCTATTTAAGAGACATGTATCAAGGATTCTTTATGGCAGCTCACACTACTGGGGAAGCCTTAAAGGGTATGATTTATACTGCTGCTCTTTGTGAAGAAATGGGAATGAAAGTTGCACCTAAGTGGAATGATCCAAGAACTGATATCGTTCAAACTGTAACCTTTGGTGAACCAGATCCAATGGTTAAATTCTGTGCTGCTATTCAACACTATTCACCAATGAACTCATTTGTTGATCCTATTCCATATCACCAAGATGGTTACGAAGATGACGTTGTTATGGCCTCAGGAAGCTTTACTGAAGGTTCTACGATCGAATTATCTTCAGACGGTCCAATGCGTCCGCCATACCGTCTTTACGTGCAAGGTGGTCTTTCTTATGCCCATGACAAGATTGCGATCACTCATGCTGTAGAAGAAACTTTCTATAAAAAAGATTAGTACATATTAGTATCCTTAAAAACGGTCAGTGAACATCATCCACTGACCGTTTTTTGATCTCTTTATTAAGTTAATGCAAAATCATTTTTTCTTTAGTCTCTTCTACAAATCCACGACTCCGATATAATCTTTTCGCCTTGATATTTGTGGAAAAGACCTCTAAAAAAGCGGGACGTTCTAAGCAAGGAATTACAGTATCCAGTAATTTACCACCAATTCCTCTTCCTTGAAATTCATTTAACACATAAATATAGCCTAGTTCGTTTTCTCTAAAAGCCACAAAACCTACTATTTTGCTATCAATCACAGCCACATAAATTGTTTCCGAAAACAGTTCCTCTTTATACACTGCCACTTCAAGTGGAGCATACAGATCAACCGCATTACCTACAATTAATTCTTGCATTCTGGCTTGATCATGTACTTTGCATAATTGAACATAGTCTATATTTTTATATTTTCTAATAATTACTTCTTCTGACATAACTAACCTAATTTCTATTTAAAACATCAGGAGAAATAAACTCCTGATTAATGGCTAAATTGGCTAGCTTTTCTACGTAATCTCATTATCTTACCTGCTTTCTTATTTTTAACAATGTTAATATGTTATTAATATCATTGTCAATATTTAATTTAAAATTAATATATTTTTGCACCAATTAAATTTTTTTGTTAGGGTGGAAGATATACTTATATTTTTTAAGGAGGACTTTTTCGAGTTAATCTAAGTGCTTTAACTCATATTATGCAAAAAGAAAATTTGAACAATACAAATACTATCAAAGAAAAAAAGAACTATAAAAAGGCTCCGCTGATGCCCATTCATCTACGGGTATTTACTGCTGTATTATTAGGGCAAATTACCTGTGGTTTTTCCCTAGGTATTTCTGGGACTGCTCTTTCTAGCGCAAGTAAATATATTACAATCAGTGATCTATGGACTGGATTAATTGGTGCCGGATCTTTAATAGGTTTAGCAGGAAGCATCTTAATTGGACGCCTATCTGATAAAATTGGCAGACGAAAATTATTAATGCTAAATATGTATATACTAGGATTTCTATCATTAATCCAATTGTTAACTAATAACTTAATACTTATTTTTATTATTAGAATTCTGATTGGTTTAATGATTGCTGTCGACTATACAGTGGGAAATGCTCTCTTAACAGAATGGCTGCCTAAAGGCGAAGATAGTAAAAGACAAAGCCATCTTCTTATTTATTGGACCATTGGATTCATTGCTTCATATTTAACAGGAACCTTTATTACTGGCTTTGGTTCTTATAATTGGCAAATCATTTTATCTACCGGTGCAATTCCAGCGTTTATTGCCGCTATATTTAGATCCATTTTCCCCTTACCTGCTTCACCAAGTTGGCTTGCTAGTCGTGGTAAAGTGAAAAAAGCTAATAAAGTTATCAAAAAACATATGGGACATAAATGGGGCCTTCCTCAAAAATTAAAAAAGGCTAAACCCGTCAAGGAAGTCTCTTGGACAATATTATTTTCCAGGAAATATTTGCGACAAACTTTAGTCGGTGGCCTTTTCTATGCTTGCCAAGCCTTTGCATTCTTTGGTATCAGTATTTTTCTTCCAATTCTCTTACAAAGTATGCATGTTACTGATCAAAAAATTTCTGGCATTATCTATAATGGCGGTATGTTCATTGGGGTACTTTTTGGAATTTTAATTTTTAACAAAATTAGTCGACGTGCATTTTTAATTAGTAACTTTTTACTCTCAAGTCTCTTGATTGGTTTCCTAGCAGTCAATAAAAATATTAATTCTAATATTCAATTGATTATCTTTTGTATATTTGCAATTGTTTTATCGTCTGGATTAGTACTTGACTACCCTTATCCAACTGAGCTATTTGATATTAAAGTTCGAGGAACAGGAGTTGGAACTTGTATCACAATTAGTCGTTTTGGGGCAGCAGCTGGTACTTTCCTATTGCCTATTTTAACTAATCTAGGTGGAGCACATCTGGCAATGATCACTTGTGCTTTTGTTCTCTTTGCTGCCTTTGTCATCTGCTTAATCTGGGCTCCTGAAACTTCACCCCAATTCAAACAAAATAATTGATTTGATACTACTTTTTCTTAAAATTAAGTATTAGAAAGGATTAGGGTGATTTCTATGGTAAAAATGACAATTAGCCAAGATGCAATCGATTTTCTTAAAAACCGTGGTTATAACAAACATGAAATACTTTTAATTGTTGATGGCGGTGGTGGCGACTACTCAATTGAAGGCGGATCATGTAATATCGGAATGGATTATTCATTAATCTCACTTGATACAATAAAGCACGATCCACGCTACTCAGTAAAAATTGAAAATAATGCTAATTTTGAAATTTATACTTCGGATTACGATTTAGCGTTTCTCGGTGATAACTTGATTCTTGATATTCACGATACTACCTTACGTTTACGTAATGATTCGGGCATCTTAACTGGCGCCGTAAAAATAGCAAAGGCAAGTTTTTTAGCAGAAAGAGCTAAAGAAGGAATTATTGATCAAAAAAATTGTTAATAAATAACTTTTACTCTCAAATATAATTTTGAGAGTTTTTCTTTACTTTAAGTGGGTGGTAAAAAAGGAGTCGCGTAACCTTGACCCAAAAATAAAAAGTACATAAGACTTATTCCTATAAAGTTTTATTATTATCTACATAAATTAGAATTGGTACTTATCCCGATTAAATATATTTACCTCTATGCCGATTTTTAAATCAACTAGTCGAAAAACTTTACTCATCTAGCAGTTTCTCTAATTCAGGATAAGACATTGTTCCCTCTAATTTATTAGTTTTTAAATCATCTATTGCTTCTTCAATAGAGTTCATTGTTTTCACATTAGGAATGTCCCAATATTTTGGGAGAGCAGGATCTGCTAACGCTTTGCTAGCCTTTTGTTTTATACCAGCTGAGATTCTATTATCAACTCTTGTGTCCACCTTGATCACCTCTATAATAGATGACTCATAAAGACCTTATTTAACAAAAAAGACGGTCACTAAGACCGCCCACGCTCTGCATGACTAAACTCATGTTTCACAATATCTTTATTCCTAATTTTATTATACCACTGCCAATTGTAAAGTCGGTGGTTTTTATTTGCCGAAAACTCATTAGAATCAACTCGACTTCTTATCTTTTTTATTCGTTCATTAAATTATTTTATACTCTACTGCAAAGATACTGATATACACTTAATTCTTTTCTTCCCCCCAGTGCTTTTTTCGAAAAAATGTTATATCATTAGAATCAATAATTTAGAAAAGGACATATTGCTATATGATGCTAATTGTATTTTAGTCTCAAGGGACTAATTTACCTTCCCTTGAGAAAACCAAATTTAAAATCTATTTTCTTAAGGAGAAAAATAAAAATTGAATAATACTGACGAAATCGAATTTTCACGTGTACGTAAACTTGTAGCCCACTATGCCGTTTCACCAGAAGCTAAGGAGAAAATTTTAGCTCAGCCCCTTACAACTAACTTAGTTAAGGCAAATGCGTTATTAGACGAAACGGAAGAAATGCTCTGGATTTTAGATCACGGTCTACACATCCCTTTTATTAATTCAGATGCTTTTACGCCAATCATAAATAAGGTGAAAAAGGGATATATCTTAAATCCCCGCGAACTAGAACAAGTTGCTGACTTTATTAGGGTTACCCGTTTATTAGTACGCTTTTTTGATAAACAAAGAAGTAACGTTCCGATTATGACAAGCTATTGTGATACGTTAACTATTCTAGATGGATTAGAAGAATTAATTTATCAAGATATTGAGCGCGGACAGGTTTCAGACCGAGCAGATAAAGAGCTGACTAAACTACGCCAAAGAAGTGGCAAATTAAATACAACTATCAAAGAAACCCTACAGAAATACTTGCAGACAAAAAAGTACCAATCAATGTTACAAGATTTTCAGATTATTCAAAAAGATAATCACTATACTCTTCCTGTTAAGGCAAGCTTTAAGCATACTTTTGGTGGAAATATTATTGATCAATCTAATAATGGGACCACTGTTTTCATTGAGCCAACCAAGATAATTCATCTTACCCAAGAAAAAACTACAGTCGAAAATCAGATTTACTTAATTGAATCTCAAATTTTGGGAAATTTAACAGCAAAAATCTATAATGAGCTAACTCATTTTGCAGCCAATCTTACTGTTATTGTTGATCTAGATTGTATCTTAGCACGTGCAAAATATTCGCATGCTATTGGTGGCAAACGACCAATTTTAAATGAACAAAATGAGCTTCAATTGAACGGAATGAAGCATCCCTTGTTAAGTAATCCCGTTCCTCTATCCCTTAAGTTAGATCCAACTAAACATGGCTTAATTATTACTGGACCGAATGCAGGTGGGAAAACTGTCACACTCAAAACTGTTGGCTTAGCCACTGCAATGACTGAATTTGGTCTCTTCTTACCTAGTGCAGCACCGTGTTCCATTCCGCTTATGACAGAAATTTATACTTCAATTGGTGATCATCAAGACTTAGATAACTCTCTCTCAACATTTTCTGCTGAAATGAAAAAGATGGCAGAGATTGTTCAAAAGGCCACTCCAAGCAGTCTGATTTTGTTAGACGAACTGGGTAGTGGAACGGATCCCAATGAAGGTGCAGCTCTTGCCATTGCTATTTTACAAACCCTGCAGCTAAAAGGATGCCTAATCTTAGCAACTACCCACTATAGCGCTATAAAAGATTATTCAACTAAAAATCCTGCTTTTATTACAGCAGCAATGGACTTTGACTTACAAACACTACATCCCACGTATAAACTACTTTTAAATCAAGTAGGCGCCAGTCGTGCTCTCTGGATTGCAGAAAAAAGTGGTATGTCAGAAGCCGTACTGTTAGAAGCTAAAAATTTTTTAAACACGGGAATCTTTCCTCTAAAACAAGCTAATCTTAAATTTAAAAATAAGCCGAAAAAAGTTAAATCTCTACCTTCTTTTAAAAAAGGTGATCGAATCAAAGTACCAAAATATCACCAAGAGGTCCTCTTTTATGAGAACGCTGATATAGCTAATCAGATTGTAATTTTTGTTAATAAAGCTTTTGAGACTGTCCCTATAAAGGGAGCAAAATTAGTTCGAAAAGCTGAAGAACTTTATCCTACAAGGTATAATCTCGATTTATTATTTATTCAAGATTGGCAAGAATACAAATTCAATAAGGATTTAGATCGCGGTTCCAAAAAGGCCTGGAAGAAGTCGAAAAAGTAATAACACAACTATTTAAATAATTATAAAAATAAGCTCTCCAACTTACTTTAAGCTAGAGGGCTTATTTGTGTTTATTCAGATATTTTTATCCATCAAGTTCTACGCCCTGCAGTTCTTTCATTGCATCATAAGCAGCTGATCGTTTATTATGATCAACTCCTAGAATTAATAAATCTCCTGCTACAATTACGGTATCACCATGAGGAATTATTTCTCGGCTTCCCCTTCTAATCGTTCTAACAAGCACATTATCGGGCCAGTTAATATCCTTGATTTCCTGATCTACTAACTTACTATTTTCATACACAGGGATATCCAATTCATCTTCTTCACCCGATATTGGTTGTAAACGTGTTTCTGGCATCATAGCGGCTGCCAAGCTGTCATAGATTGGCTTGCCACCAAGAATTTGATCGATTAAAAGTGCAATAAATGCCACAACAGCCAGTGGCATTAAGTGAAGAAGCGATCCGACCATTTCAGTAATCAAAATAATTGCTGTAAATGGTGCGCGAATTATCGCCGCAAAATAACCTGCCATTGAAAAAATTATTAAGTTAATAACTAAGTGTGCAGGCATTAAGCCAAGTTGTACCATTAATGTACCATAGGTTGCTCCAATTAGAGCGCCCATAGTTAAAATTGGTAAAAATATACCACTAGGTAAACCTGAATCATAAGAAATAATTGAAAATGCAATTCGCAGCACATAGTAAAATGCTAAAATTCCAACTAATGCCCATCCACCTTGAGTGAGCATTTTTTGTAAAGATAAAATCAAACGATTACCTGGTCCAGTAATTAATGGCCAATAATACATAATTGGAATTAAAATTGTTAATGGAATTAAACCATGTAGCCAACGTGGCAACCAGGTGATTTTTAAATAGACTTTTTTTAATCCAAATAAACCTTTTTTATATAAATGGCCTAATAGTCCCAGGATAATTCCTAAAATCACCAAATGCCAGTACAAATAAATTGGAAATGAATGATCATATGGCATTCCTAAAGCATGGTGTAAGCCAAAAAAGTAGGACACCATAAAATTAGCGGCAATTGCTCCTACCAAGGAATTCATCCAAACTCGCGGAGAGAAATTATGAAAAATTTCTTCTAAAACAAATAGTGCTCCACTCAATGGTGCTCCAAATGCAGCTGATAAACCACTGGCAGCTCCCGTTGCAAGTAACACCCTTTGATTGTATTTACTTTGTTTTAGCTTCTCACCCACTCCTTGGCCAATGGATGAACCAAGTTGAAGGGATGGTCCCTCAGGTCCTAGAAACAAGCCTGTTCCAATTACTAAGATTCCCCCGATGAGCTTTCTCCACAAAATCTGCCACCATTTAAGTTGGAGCTTACCTTGAAGCTGTAATTTAACTTCCGGAATACCGGATCCTCCAACATGTGGATACTGTTTAACAAAATATCCCGCTATGATCCCTACTGCGGCTAACCCAAGAACAATTGCAACAAACCAAACTGGATTACTATGGGCCTCTTTAAAAAGATAGAGCCAAAAAGCAGACGTCTTTTCAATTCCAAATCTAAATAGTCCAACTACAGCCCCTGCAATTAGTCCTACAATTAATGCCTGCAGCATCAATTTTAGATTATCTTTTTCTTCTTTCCTCATTCTTACTTACCTACATCCCTATTTATTAGATACTGCTTTATTTTAACGCAAAAAGTCACTACATCTGTAGTGACTTTTTTAGTTTCATGTGAAACATTGTTATTTTTCTTCGTACCATTCAGTATGGAAAGTACCTGGACGATCATTTCTTTGGTAAGTGTGTGCGCCAAAGTAATCACGTTGACCTTGAATAATATTTTGAGGTAAGCGTGGGTTAAAAATAGATTCTAAGTAATTCAAAGCCGCACTAAGAGTTGGGGTTGGTACACCAGCATCAGCAGCACTCTTAACCACATCTCTAAGAGCACCAATATTTTCTTTTTTCACCTTATCAAAGAATGGGGCCTTAAATAAGTTAGGTAAGTCTTTATCAGCATTATAAGCAAACTTAATATCATGAAGCATTTGTGAGCGAATAATACATCCAGCTTCCCAGTTTTGGGCAATAGTTGAATAGTGCAAACGCCAGTTGTAAGCTTTTGCGGCCATAGTTAATTGTTCAAATCCTTGACCATATGAAACAGCCATAGCTAAGTAAAGTGCCTTTGCGAGTTGATCAACTAAGTCTTTTGGAGCCTTTTCTGGATCAATCTTTGGTTCAGGATCATTTCTTAAAGTTGCTTTTGACATAAAGCGAGCAAGAACAGCTTCTGCAATTACAGTAATTGGTGCACCTAGACGAATTGCATCTTCAAGCATCCAGTTACCTGTTCCCTTATAAGAAGCTTCATTTAAAATATGATCAATAATATGATCATCAGTCAAATCATCTTTTTGCTTTAAGACTTTTGAAGTGATTTCAATTAGGTAAGCTTGTAAAGCACCCTTATTCCACTCTTTGAAAATTTCACTCATTTCATCATTTGAATAATGACCAACGGTGCGTAAAACATCATATACTTCAGAAATAATCTGCATAATGCCATATTCAATACCATTGTGAACCATCTTCACATAGTGACCACTACCTGCTGGCCCAATATAACCAACACATGGTTGACCAGTTGGAGTCTTGGCTGCCATAGCTTCAAGAATTGGTGCTACTTCTTCATAAGCCTTTTCGTCACCACCTGGCATTAAGGCAGGACCGTTCAAAGCTCCCTCTTCACCGCCAGAAACACCCATACCAATGAAGTGAATACCGTGCTTTTCCATTTCCTTGTAGCGACGATTAGTATCGTGGAAATTAGAATTACCACCGTCAATTAAAATATCGCCCTTATCTAAAAGAGGCAATAATTTTTGTAAAGTTTCATCAACTGGTTTACCAGCCATGATTTGAATCAAGATTTTTCGTGGCTTTTCTAGTGAATTAACAAATTCTTCCCAAGTATAAGTTGGCTTTAAATTTTCATCTTCATATTTTGCTAAAGCGTCAACCTCTGGCTTATCAATTGAAAATCCAGAGACAGAGTAGCCATGATTTTTAACGTTTAAGGCAAGGTTTTTCCCCATAACGGACAAGCCAATAACCCCAAATTGTTGCATATTTTTGCCTCCACATCTTTAATAAAATTCGTTCATCTATTAGTATACTTTTTTATTATGAATTTCGCACAACTTTGCTTACTTTTTATTAAAAAAATAAAGAGTTCAGCTATGTGAACTCTTTATTTACTTATTTCCTAGGAAATTAATGGCGTGATGCGCCTGATGAAGCATCTTCTTTAGCTTCAACTGGCTCTGCTTCAGTATGTTCAGATGCACCAGATGCAGCATCTGCCTCAACTCCATACTTACCAGCGAAGTAACTAAATGGCTTCAAAGCTTGAGCATCATATTTAGCAACGAAAGCTGGATCATCTAAAGTATTTAATTCAGTTGAATATGGCATATCGTGAGTAATCTTACAGTCGATTAAAACTGGTCCTTCTATTTGTTGAGCAGCAGCTACTGCATCTTCAAATTCTCTCTTGGTACGAACAGTAAAGCCTTTTACATTCATACCTTCAGCAGACATAGCCCAATCATTATCAGGAAGTTTTACACCAGATAATGGTTGATGAGACTCATCGACTTGTTCCGCTTCAATATAACCCAAAGTTTCATTTGTGAAGACCACATTAATAATATGCATATTGTAGCGTGCTTGGGTTAAAAGCTCTTGGTTCATCATGGCAAAGCCACCATCACCAGCTAAGTTCCAAACCTCACGCTTTGGATAAATAGTAGCAGCAGCTAAGGCAGCTGGAGCGCCATAGCCCATAGTTGCATATAAGCCGGAGGTAGTCCATTTCTGATCATCATGTAGGTGCATCAGGCGATCAAAGTTAATATTTACATTACCTACATCTACTGCAAATACGGCATCATTAGCAGCCTTTTTATTGATTACATCAAAAATTGGTTCTACTCTCATTGGGATTTCGTCTGAATCATTAAAGCTCTCAAGCCAAGCTTCCCAGTTTTCACGATCAGCAAGAGCAGCCTTGTATAATGGAGATTCTGCACGCCCTTCACCTGCTTCAATTAAGGCACGTAAAGTTTTCTTGGAGTCAGCTAACATTGGAACAGTTACAGCATGACGTTTACCCAATCTTTCTGAATTAATATCAATTTGAATTACTTTTGCCTTAGGATTGAAGAAGAAGATAGAGAATGGTGAATTGTTACCAACCCAAACTACTAAATCGGCATGAGTTTGAATGTCATTACTTGGCTTAGCACCCACACGACCAATTGAACCCATATATGCTGGGAACTCATCCTCAACAATTCCTTTTCCTAAAACTGATGAGACTAGTGGCATCTTAAATTTATCAGAAAATTCCTTTAACTCTGCACTAGCATCTTGGGCACCATGACCAAAGTAAACAATTGGATTTTTAGCTTCTTTAATTAATTCAAGTGCTTTATCAATTTGTTCCTTACGTGGTGCTGGGAAATTAGGAACGATCTTGTGTGCTGCAGCATTATTACGGAAGTTATCTTCAATCTTATCCCAACCAAAGTCTTTCGGTAAGATTAAAACAGCTGGACCCTTCTTTTGATAAGCTTGACGAATTGCCTCATCCATTAAAACTGGAATAGCTTCCGCTGTCTTTGCTTGGTGATTCCAAACAGCGACTGGATCAAACCATGGCTTTTCATCAAAAGCTTGGAAGAAATCAATATCTTGACGACTTGTTGGAACATTAGCAACAATTGCAACCATTGGTGTCTTGTCATATTTTGCATCATAAAGTCCATTCATTAAGTGAACGGCACCAGGGCCTGCAGAACCAAAACAAACTCCTACTTTTCCACTAATTTTGTATTCTGCAGAAGCTGCTAAGGCACCAGCTTCTTCATGTCTTACTTCAATAAACTTTATCTTATCTCGCCAGTTATGAATTGCATTCATTGTTGAGTCAAATGAGCCGCCTGGAAAACCGTATATATGGTCAATACCCCAGTCATATAAGACTTGGAACATTGCATCTGAGCCACTAATCTTTGTCATAGTCTATAAGCATCTCCTTAATGTTTTTTCTTACACCTTGATTAAAGCACATTTGTAACACAATTGAAAGCGGTTGCTGTGACTGCTAGTCCTGTATTTACTCATTATCAAAAATAATTAATTCACAAACTATTTACTCTTCTTTCACAACTTATCATTAGGTAGCAACTTTAAACTGTGATTAAGTGATCATACTCAACAAAAAAAGCAAAAAAATTTTTTATTTTTTTGCTTTAAAACTAATTATTTATTTTTCACCTTTGCAATTCGGCCCTGTTGAATATATGCCGTTAATATTGCCAAATCAGCTGGATTTACACCAGAAATTCTTTCAGCTTGAGCAATTGACTCAGGACGAATCTTTTCAAATTTTTGACGTGCCTCGGTTGCCAAACTTGGAATTGCGTTGTAGTCAATATCTACTGGAATTTTCTTTGATTCAAGTCGATGCAAACGATCAACCAAGGTCTTTTCCTTCTTGATATAACCTTCATATTTCAATGCAATTTCAACTTGTTCTTTCACATAGCGATCAGTAGCTAAAGTTTCACCACTTAATTTTTCAACTGCGTCAAAAGTTACACGTGGTCGCTTCAAAAAGTCTGCGCCGCTAACTCCTGCATTCAAACGATCTTGCTTAACACTAGCTAAATATTCTTGAACCTCATCAGTAGGGTGAATGGTAACTTTCTTAATAGCTTCCATTGCCTGGGAAATAGCTTGCTTTTTATCTTGGAATTCCTTATAACGATCTTCTGAAATCAAGCCTAATTCATGACCTTTTTCAGTCAAACGCAAATCTGCATTATCGTGACGAAGAAGAAGACGATATTCTGCCCGGCTAGTTAGCAAACGATATGGTTCATTTGTTCCTTTAGTTACTAAGTCATCAATTAAGACCCCAATATATGCTTCATCACGTTGTAAAGTAAATCCAGGCTTATTTTGAGCACTTAAGGCTGCATTGATACCAGCAATTAATCCTTGACCGGCTGCTTCTTCATAACCCGATGTTCCGTTCATTTGACCAGCAGTGAAGAGGTGCTTAATATTTTTTGTCTCTAATGTATGCTTTAATTGCCAAGGTTCAATTACGTCATATTCAATTGCATATCCTGGGCGCATTAATTCTGCTTTTTCTAGACCAGCAACACTATGAAGCATCTTCAATTGTACTTCTTCAGGCATTGAAGTAGAAAAGTCACCTACGTATATTTCCTTAGTATGGCGTCCTTCTGGTTCCAAGAAAATTTGGTGACGATCTTTATCTGCAAAACGAACTACCTTATCTTCAATTGAAGGACAGTAACGTGGGCCTACACCCTTGATAACCCCAGAAAACATTGGAGCACGATCAAGATTTGCACGAATAATATCATGCGTTACGGTATTAGTGTAAGTCATATAACAAGACATTTGATCTTCTAGGTAATCACTATCTTTGCTAGTGTAAGAAAAATGTCTTGGTTCTTTGTCTCCAGGCTCTTCTTGAGTTTTTGAATAATCAATAGTATTTCCATCCACTCGAGGAGGAGTACCAGTCTTAAAACGACGTAATTTAAAGCCTAACTTTTCAAGATTTTCAGGTAATTTAATAGATGGAAGTGAGTTATTAGGACCTGAAGAATAAGCCAATTCTCCAATAATAATTTTTCCTCTAGCAGCTGTTCCTGTGGTCAAGACAACGCTTTTAGCATAGTACTTTGCACCAGTATTAGTAATCAACCCTTTACATACTCCATCTTCAACGATCAACTCATCTGCAACAGCTTGCCGTAAAGTTAAATTAGGCTCGTTTTCAATTGTATCTTTCATACGCTCATGATATTGCCATTTATCGGCTTGTGCCCTCAACGCTCTAACAGCCGGGCCCTTACCTGTATTGAGCATTCTCATTTGAATATAAGTGGCATCAATATTTTTACCCATTTCTCCGCCAAGAGCATCGATTTCACGCACAACAGTGCCCTTTGCTGGTCCACCAACTGATGGATTACATGGCATGAAAGCTACCATGTCTAAATTGATCGTTAAAAGAAGCGTCTTTTCTCCCATTCGTGCTGATGCTAAGGCTGCTTCTACTCCCGCATGGCCTGCTCCAACAACAATTACATCATATTCATTTGATTCGTAAGTCTTCATTTTCATCCTACTTTCCAAGACAGAATTGACTAAATAATTGGGTAATTAATTCATCAGGTGCACTTTCACCAGTAATTTCACCCAAAGTATCCCAAGCATTTTTGAGATCAATTTGAACCAAATCTAAAGGCATTGCATCATCAATTCCATTGACAACGTCTTCTAAAGATTGCTTTGCTTTGGCTAATAAACCAGCTTGTCTTTGATTTGTTACCAAGATTTGATTTTGTGAATTTTCTATTCCGCTAAAGAATAATTGCTCAATTGCATTCTCAAGTGCATCCATATTTTCTTGCTTTAAGATTGAAGTTACAATAATTGGATTATCAGTACTTTCTCTTATCATTTCCTGGGAAATTTTTGTGCCTAGATCTTGTTTGTTTAAAATGATAATTCGTTTTTTATTAGCAGTTAAATTTAATAGGTTTTTATCTTCGTCTGTTAAATCTTGACTTGCATCCAGAAGTAAAAGCACCAAATCAGCTTCAGCGATAGCTTTCTTTGAACGTTCAACTCCAATTTTTTCGACCTTGTCTTCTGTATGGTGAATCCCAGCAGTATCAATCAGCTTCAGCGGTACACCTTTAACAGAAACATATTCTTCAAGTGTATCTCTTGTTGTTCCCGCAATATCAGTAACAATTGCCTTATCGTCCTGCGTTAAATAATTTAAAAGGGAGGATTTACCAACATTTGGTCTTCCGACGATAGCGGTTGCTAGACCATTACGGATAATTTTCCCTTCCTGAGCTGTTTTTAGCAATTGATCAATTTGCTTTGAAACTTCTTCGGCCTTCTTCTTCATTTCTTGAGAAGTTAAATCGTCCATGTCATATTCTGGATAATCAATATTCACTTCTTCATGAGCCATTGTATCTAAAAGTTCTTGACGCATTGTTCTGATTTTATCTAACAATCCACCAGCTAATTGTGTCATAGCAACTTGACGAGACTTATCCGTCTTAGCCCGAACAATATCCATTACAGATTCAGCTTGCGTTAAGTCAATACGACCATTCATAAAGGCGCGCTTAGTAAATTCACCCGGATCAGCCATTCGAGCACCGTTTGCCAAAAGTAGCTGCAAAATATCATTAGTTACAATCATTCCACCATGACAATTGATTTCAACCATATCTTCTCGAGTGAAAGTTTTTGGTGCGCGTAACACACTAACCATTGTCTCGTCTACAACATCCTTAGTTTTAGGATCAACGATATGTCCATAATGAATTGTATGTGAGGGAACCTTAGTTAAATCTGCTCCTTTAAAAAGTTTATTAGCAATCGCTACTGCATCTTCACCAGATAGACGAACAATCGATATACCTCCTTCGCCAATAGGAGTAGAAATTGCAGCGATTGTATCAAATTGTGTTAATACTTGTGCCATTTTTTCACCTACATAAAATAATCTCAATAAAAAAAGTGCCCACTCCACCACTACAAAAAATAATGATGGATAAAGCACTTTGACTACTTTATCTTCAAATTAAAGATAATTTATTTTTGTTGTTTACGTCCTAAACGTTTGTATGCGCGACGAACTTTGCGCTGACGTTCACGTTCTTCCTTCTTTTGTTCCTCAAGTTCACGTTGATACTTGAATGGATTTTGCAAAATAAAGGTTTGAACTACTTGGAATAAGTTGGAAATCACCCAGTAAAGTGAAATCGCAGATTGGATACCAATTGCTGAAACCCCAATAATAAGAGGCATCAAGTATGTCATTCCCTTAGTCATTCCATTTTGTGAGGATTGGGGCGTTGACATCTGACTGATGTACGTACTCATAAAAGTGAATACAGCCGCCAAGATAGGCATGATGTAATATGGATCGGGACGTCCCAAATCCATCCACAAAAACCGACCATTTTGCAACTGTGGAGTCCGCCAAATTGCTTGATACAAAGCATACATAACTGGTAGTTGAATTAACAGTGGTAAACATCCAGTATATGGATTAATACCAGCTTCTTTATACAACTTGCTAGTTTCTTCTTGTAACTTTTGACGTGACTCAACATCCTTACCTGGATACTTTTTACGCAATGCATCCATCTGTGGTTGCACTTTTTGTTGCTTAGCCATGCTTCTAATAGAAATGGCATTCAATGGTAATAAAATTATTCTTACTATAATAGTAAAGATAATGATTGCCCAACCATAGGAATCATGAACTAAACTTGCAATCCAAAGAATAAATTGGGAAATATAGTAAACAATATACCGATCCCACCAATTGCCACTAGTATGAGAAATAGGAGCAACACTTGTTCCATTAGTTGATGCACAACCTGTAACTACTAACGTTAAGGCAAGCATTCCTAAAGCTAATAGAATCAGTTTCCAATTTTTCTTAGACAAATGATTTCTCACTCTACTTTTCCTCAATTTCCGTCTCTTCGCTCGATAAGACCTTGGCTAACCTTAAAACATGAATAAGATTCTTTTTGGTTCGTCCCATATCAAAATCTCGTGCATAAGGTCGAGCTATTACTAAAAAGTCTAAATCAGGCCTTATCTCTGGCTTAAGTTCTGTCAGTGTAGCACGAATGAACCGTTTGAGGCGATTACGTGCTATCGCCGTATGACCTACTTTTTTCCCAACAGAAATTCCAACGCGAAAATGCTTTTGATTTTCTTTGGGTAAGGTATAGACAACAAAGCCGCGATTAGCCATTGACTGTCCTTCTTTAAAAACTTTTTGAAAGTCTCTCTCAGTTTTTACACGGTAGCTTTTTCTCAATCTGGTTCATCCTTACTTAAATTAAAAAAACCACTGAGCTTCAGTGGCTTAAGCAGATAAGACTTTTCTACCCTTTTTACGGCGTCTTGCTAAAACCTTGCGGCCGTTTGCTGTAGCCATACGTTTCATAAAACCATGAACGCGTGAACGGTGACGCTTCTTAGGTTGGTAAGTTCTCTTAGTTGACATTTAATGTTGCACCTCCGTTTTTCAATGCTTAATAAGCACAATTTCTAAGATAGAATAGCATATTTACGCGAAAAAACCAAGGCCTTATCAAAATTTTCCTAAAAAGAAAAGTTATTTTTAAAGCATTTTTCAAATTATTTTTTGTGGATATCTTTTTTTAAATTTTTTATTTATTTTTTATCAACAAGATCATTCTCAGAGTTATGCACAATTCACACCCTGTTTAGAACAAAATAAACACCCTGTGGAAAATACAACTCATTTAGCATGCAATGTTGATTTATGGCGTATAATAAACTCACACATTGTTGTGGAAAACTTAAACTTGAAATTTTATTTCACACTTCGGTGGATTTTTATTTTTATATTATCCACATACCTGTGAATTTGTTAATTCTTTTTATTACTTGTGGAAAACTTATTTAATTCATGCTAAACTTATTTTGACTTATTCTGTGGATAATACGGTATTTGGAGGAATTTTTTTGTTTGATCTAGATAAATTTTGGCAATTTTTTAATGCTGAGATGAAAAAAAGCTACAGCACGGTTGCCTATAATGCTTGGTTTAAAAACACTAAACCAATTTCCTTTAATAAAAAGACAAAAGAGATGATAATCGCTGTTGAATCACCCGTTGCAAAGGGATACTGGGAAAAGAACTTAGCTTCTCAACTCATTCAAGAAGCATATGCTTATGCCGACATGGAAATTCAACCTAAATTTGAAGTTGCAGGTAAAGAAGGTCCTGAACGTTTAGTTACACCACAACCACGACTTAAAACTAATCAAGAAATATTAGAAAATCGTAGAGATGAATTTGCTCAAGACCTTCAACTAAATAGTAAGTATACTTTCGATACCTTTGTTCAAGGTGAGGGAAACAAGCTGGCAGCGGGGGCAGCCTTAGCAGTCGCTGATAATCCGGGAAGTTTTTACAATCCTTTGTTTATTTTTGGTGGAGTTGGTTTAGGTAAAACCCACTTAATGCAAGCCATTGGACACCAGATGTTGGCTGAAAAACCACATGCAAAAGTGGTTTATATTCAGAGTGAAACTTTCGTAAATGATTTTATTAACTCAATAAAAAACAAAACTCAGGCTGAATTTCGTAATAAGTATCGGAACTGTGATCTCCTATTAGTAGACGATATTCAATTCTTTTCTAAAAAAGAGGGAATCCAGGAGGAATTCTTCCATACTTTTGAAACCCTTTATAATGATCAAAAACAGATTGTTATGACTAGTGATCGTCTCCCAACCGAAATTCCTGAATTATCAGAACGTTTAGTTTCACGCTTTGCTTGGGGACTACAAGTTGAAATTACGCCTCCAGATTTAGAGACTAGAATTGCGATTTTGCGAAAAAAGGCTGAAACCGATGGCCTAGCAATTGACGACAGTACCCTTGACTATATTGCTTCCCAAGTTGATACCAATATCCGTGAACTCGAAGGAGCTTTAGTTAAAGTTCAAGCCCATGCAACAATTGAGCGCGAAGATATTAATGTTGACTTAGCCAAAGAGGCTCTAGCTGACTTAAAGTTGGTACAAAAAAATAGGGGGCTTCAAATTTCTAAGATTCAAGAAGTTGTGGCCAACTATTTCCAAACCTCAACTACTGAACTAAAGGGTAAGAAGCGTGTAAAACAAATTGTTGTTCCTCGACAAATTGCAATGTATTTGTCTCGTGAGTTAACAGATTCTAGTTTGCCTAAAATTGGACAGGAATTTGGCGGTAAGGATCACACAACTGTAATGCATGCTTGCGATAAAATTTCGCGTGCCTTAAAAACTGATGCTGAAATTAAAGCAGCTGTGTATGATTTAAAGGCTATGCTTGAACACTAAAAGTTAATAACATGTGGATAACTTTTAACTTTGTCCACATTTATTAAACATGCAAAAGTGTGTTTTATTCAGGTGTTTGGCTACTTTCCCACAGATTCCACTGGCCCTACTACTACTTCTAAGTATTTAAATATATAATTAAATAAAACAATGTACATATAATTTCACAGGAGGTAAACGATGCAGTTTACAATTAATCGTAATTTATTCCTCGAAAACCTAAATAATGCTATGCGTGCAATTTCTTCACGTGCTACTATTCCAATATTAAGTGGTATAAAACTTACCCTTACAGATGAAATGCTTACTTTAACCGGTAGTGATACTGACATTTCTATTGAAATTCAAATCCCAGTAAACGATGATTTAATTGTTCAATCTACGGGATCGATCGTTTTACCAGCACGATTTTTCAGTGAAATTGTAAAAAAATTACCAGGTAAAGATTTTTCATTTGAAGTAAAAGAAAGTTTTCAAACAAAAATTGTTTCTGAAAATACCGAATTCATGATTAACGGTTTAGACGCAAACAATTATCCACACTTACCAGAAATTTCTACTGATGCATCATTCAAAATTTCTGGTAAAACATTTAGAGAAATTATTAACGAAACTGTTTTTGCAGTCGCTACTCAAGAAAGTCGACCAACTTTAACTGGTGTTAACTTTATCTTCAACAATTCATCAATTAAAGCAGTTGCTACCGACAGTCACCGACTATCTCAACGTCAAATTTCTCTAGAAAATGGTCCTCAAACAAGTACTGACTTAATTATTCCTGGAAAGAGCTTAGTAGAGTTATCCCGAATTATCGGAGAAAGTGATCCTGAAATCACAGTAAATCCTGGTGAAAACCAAGTTTTATTTGAAGTTGGAAACATTGCGTTCTATTCACGTTTACTTGATGGACAATATCCAGACACTGATCGTTTAATTCCAACTGAATCTACAACATCAGTTGAATTTGAATTACCAGTTTTAGCTCGTTCTCTCGAACGTGCCAGTCTTCTTACTCACGAAAGCCGTAATAATGTGGTTAAGATGACTCTTGATGTTCAAAATCAATTAGTTAAACTCCAAGGTGATTCACCGGAAATAGGAAATGTGGAAGAAGAAATTGGCTTTAAGAATCTTGAAGGAGATGGCTTAACTATTTCCTTCAATCCTGATTATCTAAGAGAAGCTTTACGTGCCTCTATTACTGATTCCATTATTATGAACTTTACCCAGCCGCTAAGACCATTTACAGTGATACCGGCAAAACAAGATGTTAATTTCACTCAATTAATCACGCCAGTTAGAACATTTTAATTTATAAAAAGAGCTACAAAAGTAGCTCTTTTTTCTTGCATTGTACTTAAAAGCTAAATTTAGGCTGATTAAGCGAATTTTTATCTAGTTAAGTATAGTCATATTAAATTGGGATAAAGTGGCTTAAAAAAGGCTACAGTACGTCATAAAATTGAATTTCACATAAAAAAACGGTATAATAACTAGGTATGACAAGGTAAATGGGGTGATATTATCAAAAAATTCACAATTAAGGGAGAATATATTACGCTTGCTCAGTTTCTAAAAGAAGAGAGTGTAATATCTTCTGGTGGTCAAGCTAAATGGTATCTAAAAGAAAATCCTGTTAAGTTGAACGGTGAAGTAGAAGATCGCCGTGGAAAGAAAATACATCCTGGAGATGTACTGAACTTGGCTGGAGAAGAGTATGAATTTATTTCAGAGTAGCCGATGTATCTTGCAAACTTTGAATTGAAAGATTTTAGAAATTTTGAAGAACTAAAGATAAATTTTGACCCTCATGTAAATATTTTTATTGGTCCAAACGCCCAAGGAAAAACTAATTTACTTGAGGCGATTTATTTTTTGGCCCTAACTCGGTCTCATAGAACAAACAGTGATAAAGAATTAATTCGTTTTGGAAGTAAATTTGCTGGCTTACAAGGGAAGGTCCATAAAAGTCAATTAGAAGTAGAGCTTAAATTACGTTTAACACCAAACGGAAAAAAAGCTTGGGTAAACAGACTGGAACAAAAGAAGCTTTCCGCTTATGTAGGACAAATGAATGCAATTTTGTTTTCTCCAGAAGATCTAGCCTTGGTGAAAGGCGCTCCATCGACTAGACGGCGATTTATGGATTTAGAGTTTGGGCAAATTAATTCAGAATATCTATATTTTTTAAGTCAGTATCGTCAGGTACTGCAACAAAGAAATAATTACTTGAAGCAATTGAGCATAAAAAAAGCAAATGATTTAGTTTTTTTAGATGTCTTGTCAGATCAGCTTGCAGGAATTGCAGCGGAGATAATTTCTAGAAGAATCAAATATATTAAAAAACTTAATTCATATGCTCAAAGTGCTCATAGTGAGATTAGTGGTCAAGCTGAAAAATTACAGATTTTTTATCGTCCATCAGTTAAGGAAATTACCCCAGATGATGATGTAGAGACCATTTATCAAAAAGTTATTACTAGTTATAAAAAAAATCGTCCTAATGAAATTCGAAAGGGGACTACTTTGAGTGGACCTCATCGAGATGACTTGGATTTTTTGATTAACGATAAAAATGCCCATGATTTTGCATCTCAGGGACAGCAACGGACGATTTCTTTAAGTGTAAAGTTGGCTGAAATTCAATTAGTACATGAACTGACACAAGAGTATCCAATTTTACTTTTAGATGATGTAATGAGCGAATTAGATCATCGAAGACAAAGTAGTTTACTAAATTATATTCATGGAAAAACGCAAACTTTTATCACAACAACAGATTTAGAAGGTATTTCTTGGGAAATCGTGAAAGAACCTAAGGTCTATCACATTTCTGCTGGAACGATCAGTACAAAGGAGAGTTAAATGGCAGAAGATAAGAGCAAGGCAGCATTAAATAAAGCTAAAGATTTTGAAAAGCGTGCTGATACTTATAACGCAAGTCAAATTCAAGTTCTAGGCGGACTTGAAGCAGTTAGAAAGCGCCCAGGTATGTACATTGGCTCAACTAGTAGCCAAGGCTTACACCACCTTGTTTGGGAAATTATTGATAATAGTATTGACGAACGATTAGCAGGATTTGCGACCAAGATTGAAATTACTGTTAATGAAGATGGCAGTGTTACAGTCCAAGATGATGGACGTGGTATTCCGGTTGATATTCAAGCTAAAACAGGTCGTCCAGCCCTAGAAACTGTATTTACTGTTTTGCACGCTGGTGGTAAATTCGGCGGTGGCGGATATAAAGTATCTGGTGGTCTTCATGGTGTCGGAGCTTCTGTAGTAAACGCCCTCTCAACTAAGCTTGATGTTACAGTTATGAGAGATGGAAAGAAATATGCCATTTCTTTTGATCATGGCCGTGTAGTAGGAGAAATGAAGCAAGTGGGCACAGTTCCTCTTGAAGAGCATGGAACAATCGTTCATTTCTATCCTGACCCAGATATTTTTACAGAGACTACAACTTTCGACGATAAAATTTTAAAGAACAGAATTCGTGAACTTGCTTTCTTAAACAAGGGCTTAAAATTAACCTTTACCGATAAGCGTAAAGAAAGTGCTGAAACTGATGTTTACCACTTTGAAGGTGGAATCAAAGAATACGTTGCCTTTTTAAACAAAGGTCAAGAAGTGTTATTTGATGAACCAATCTATGTTGAAGGTAATTATGAAGGTATTGATGTTGAAGTTGCATTGCAATACACCAATGGCTATAAAACCACTTTAATGACCTTTGCAAACAATATTCACACCTATGAAGGTGGGATGCACGAAGCCGGCTTTAAGACTGCTCTAACTCGTGTAGTTAACGATTATGCTCATAAGGCTAAAATCTTGAAGGATAAAGATGATAACTTATCTGGTGAAGATATTCGTGAAGGAATTACAGCTGTTGTATCGGTTAAGCACCCTAATCCTCAGTTTGAAGGTCAGACTAAGACTAAGCTTGGAAACTCAGATGCTAGAACTGCAGTGGACCGAGCATTTTCAGAAACGTTTAGTCGTTTCTTAATGGAAAATCCTTCTGTTGGTCGTAAGATTGTTGAAAAAGGACAACTTGCTGAAAGAGCTAGAACTGCTGCTAAGCGTGCACGTGAAGTTACCCGTAAGAAATCAGGACTTGAAATTGCTAACTTGCCAGGAAAACTAGCTGACAATACCAGTAATGACCCAAGTATTTCAGAGTTATTTATCGTTGAGGGTAACTCTGCCGGTGGATCTGCAAAGCAAGGACGTTCTCGTTTAACGCAAGCAATTTTGCCAATTAGAGGTAAGATTCTGAACGTTGAAAAAGCTTCAATGGATAGAATCCTTGCTAATCAAGAAATTAGATCCCTCTTTACCGCTTTAGGTACAGGATTTGGTGCTGATTTTGATGTTTCAAAGGCAAGATATCATAAGTTGATCATCATGACAGATGCCGATGTCGATGGTGCTCACATTAGAACTCTGCTTTTGACTCTCTTTTACAACTACATGCGTCCAATGATTGAAAAGGGATATGTTTATATCGCTCGTCCGCCTCTATATCAAGTTCGTCAAGGTAAGGTAGAGAAATATTTAGATACTGACGAAGAATTGCATGATTACTTAGGTACCCTGCAACCAAGTCCTAAGCCAATTGTTCAACGTTATAAGGGATTAGGTGAAATGGATCCAGAGCAATTATGGGAAACTACGATGAATCCAGAAAATCGTCGTTTAGATCGAGTAAGTCCTGAATATGCGGAAGATGCTGACAAGATATTTGACCTCTTGATGGGTAATGAAGTAGGTCCAAGACGAGAATTTATTGAAAAGAACGCTAAATACGTTGAGAATTTAGATGCTTAGGAGGCTTTAGATGGCTAACGAAAATCAACCTCAAGATCATAGAATACGTAATGTTGATTTAACCCATACCATGCGTACATCCTTCTTAGACTACGCTATGTCAGTTATTGTGGCTCGTGCCCTACCAGATGTTCGAGATGGTTTAAAGCCTGTACAACGTCGTATTCTTTACGGAATGCATGAATTAGGAGTTACACCTGATAAGCAATATAAGAAGAGTGCCAGAATTGTTGGGGAAGTTATGGGTAAGTTTCACCCGCATGGTGACTCTTCAATCTATTTAGCTATGGCCCACATGGCCCAAGATTTTTCATATCGTTACATGCTAGTTGATGGACACGGAAATTTTGGTTCTGTCGATGGGGATGAACCAGCCGCAATGCGTTATACTGAGGCAAAAATGAGTAAGATTGCAGTTGAAATGCTTCGTGATATCAATAAAGAAACTATTGATTGGCAACGTAACTACGATGATACAGAAAATGAACCAGTAGTATTGCCAGCACGAATTCCTAATTTACTTGTTAATGGTGCTAGTGGTATTGCTGTTGGTATGACAACAAATATTCCGCCACATAATTTGGCAGAAGTAATTCGCGGCATTCACATGTTGATGGATAATCCCGATGTTACTACTAAAGATTTAATGAAGGTGATTCCTGGTCCTGATTTCCCAACTGGTGGAATTGTGATGGGACGCGGAGGTATCTACCGCGCCTATGAAACAGGAAAAGGAAATATCGTTGTTCGGGCAAAGACTGAAATTGAAACTGAAAAAAATGGTCGCGAGCGAATTGTAGTTACGGAACTTCCTTACTTAGTAAATAAGGCTGAATTAGTTAAAAAGATAGCTGATTTAGCCCGTGAAAAGACAATTGATGGTATTACTGGTGTACGAGACGAATCAGACCAGACTGGTATGAGAATTACCATTGATATTCGCCGTGATGCAAGTGCTAGTGTGGTTTTGAATAATTTATTTAAAGAAACCCAAATGCAAGCAAACTTCGGAATGAATATGGTGGCCATTGTTAATGGTGCACCGCATTTCCTAACTTTGAAGCAAATGCTTGAGTACTACCTTCACCACCAAGAAGATGTTATTACTCGTAGAACTAAGTTTGAGTTAAAGAAGGCTGAAGCTAGAGCACATATTTTAGCTGGATTAAGAATTGCCCTTGATCATATCGATGAGATCATTAAGATTATTCGCGGTTCACAAAATAGCGATATTGCTAAGGCACAATTAATTCAAAACTTTGGCTTAGACGATCGTCAATCTCAAGCTATTTTAGATATGAGATTGGTTCGTTTAACAGGCTTAGAGCGCGATAAAATTGAAGCTGAATATCAAGATTTGCAAGCAAAAATAGCAGATTACAAAGATATCTTAGCTAAACCAGAACGAATTGATGAGATTATTTACAACGAGTTACTTGATATTCAAAAGCGTTTTGGTGATGATCGTCGTACTAAGATTGCCGAAGGTGAAGCAGTTTCAATTGAAGATGAAGATTTAATTGAACAAAAAGATGTTCTTTTAACTCTAACTCATAATGGCTACATTAAGCGTATGCCAGCGGATGAATTCAAGGTTCAAAACCGCGGTGGACGTGGAATAAAGGGAATGGGAGTGCAAGATGATGATTTCATTAACCATTTAATCTTCTCAAGTACCCATGACTTTTTACTATTCTTCACCAACTTAGGTAAGGTTTACTCAAAGAAAGCCTATGAAATTCCAGAATTTGGAAGAAATGCTAAAGGCTTGCCAATAGTTAACCTACTGGAACTTGATAAAGGTGAAAAAATTCAAGCTGTAATTAATGTACCCGAAGGAGCGGACGATAATTATCTCTTCTTTGTTACTAAGATGGGAACAGTTAAAAGAACAAAAGTCAGCGAATTCCAGAATATTCGTCGAAGTGGGTTAATTGCCTTAACTTTACGAGATGGGGATGAACTGAATAATGTTTTAACTACCGATGGAAAACAAAATATTCTTATCGGTACCCATTTAGGTTATGCAGTTACCTTTAATGAAAAAGATGTTCGTTCGATGGGAAGAACAGCAGCTGGTGTCCGTGGAATCAATTTAAGAGATAACGATTATGTCGTTGGATCTGATATTCTAGAACCTGATTCAGAAGTATTAGTAATTTCTGAAAAAGGATATGGAAAACGTACTGCAGGTTCTGAATACCCAGTTAAGGGACGCGGCGGTAAAGGAATTAAGACTGCAAACATTACTGAAAAGAACGGTCCTTTAGCCGGTGTAACAGTAGTTAATGGCGATGAAGATATTATGCTAATTACCAGTGCGGGAGTTATGATTCGATTTGATGTGGACGATGTTTCTCAAACTGGAAGAGCTACATTGGGTGTACGTTTAATCAAGGTTGACGATGGTGCACAAGTAGCAAGTATTACTGCCGTTCCTAAAGCTAGTGATGAAGACGAAGAAAGCACTGCTGAAGAAGAACCAGTAAAAGAAAATTAATAAATAAAAAATTACCAAATTTTTTGCGTAATAATAATTGAGTAATGAAACTCAGGATCACGTGAAAAAATATTTGGTAATTTTTTGTTTATGTGATAAAATCAAGCATTGTGAGTAATATTATTCATTACTCCTTGTTCTTGATTTTAACAAGAACCATTTAGTCCAAGAGGAGGTGCAATTATTATGGCAAAAACTAAGTACGAAGTTACTTACATCATCAAGCCTGATATTGACGAAGATTCAAAGAAAGCATTGATCGATCGTTTCGATAAAGTTGTTACTGACAACGGTGCTGAAGAACTTGAATCTAAAGATTGGGGTAAGAGACGTTTCGCATACGAAATTGAAAAATACCGTGAAGGTACTTATCATATTATGACTTTCGTTGCAGAAAACTCTGAACCAGTTGATGAATTTGGTCGTCTTTCTCGTATTGATAACCAAATTTTACGTTCAATGACTGTAAAATTAGACAAGTAATTTGTTTTCGTGAATTAGGAAGGGGACAAAAGTATGATTAATAATGTTGTACTTGTTGGCCGTTTAACACGTGATCCTGATTTACGTACAACCGGGAGTGGAATCTCAGTTGCTACGTTTACTCTAGCTGTTGACCGTCAATATACCAATAGTCAAGGTGAACGTGGTGCTGATTTCATCAACTGTGTAATTTGGCGTAAAGCAGCAGAAAATTTTGCTAACTTTACTTCAAAGGGTTCATTAGTTGGTATTCAAGGTCGGATTCAAACTAGAACGTACGATGATAAGGACGGTAAGAGAGTATACGTGACTGAAGTCATTGTTGATAATTTCTCTTTACTAGAATCACGTCGTGATCGTGAGAATCGTCAGACTAATGGTGGCAATTTTGCTCCCCAAGGAGGAAATGCTCCAAGTACCAATAATTTTGGTGGATCAAGTGCACCAAGCATGAACAATGCTCCTGCTAGTGGAGAAAGCAATAAACCGCAAGATCCATTTGCAGATTCTGGTAGCACAATTGACATCTCAGATGATGATCTCCCATTTTAATTTTAATTAGAAAGGATCTTTGATATGGCTCAACAAAGAAGAGGTGGCCGTCGTCGTCGTAAGGTTGACTTTATTGCAGCTAACCACATTGACTACATCGACTACAAGGATGTTGATTTGTTGAAACGTTTTATCTCTGAAAGAGGTAAGATCTTACCACGTCGTGTCACTGGCACTAGCGCAAAGAATCAACGTAAGTTGACTGTTGCTATTAAGAGAGCTCGTGTTATGGGCTTATTGCCATTCGTCGCAGAAGACTAATAACAGATCACAAATAATAAAAAGAGTAGCTTATGCTACTCTTTTTATTTTGTTTTTTGCGGTATTATAAAAGAAGTAAATGGAGGGATTGTCATGATTATTAAGCAAAAACTAGCCGGAAACATTGATTTTGACTACAAATGGTACGATATTTATAACTGTGACGATCATGATATTAGATTATTAAAAGATGATTTTGATTTAACGTCAGAGATTATCTCTTATATTACCGACCTTCACGAACGTCCTCACTTTGATCATGATTATATTACTAACAGTGATTTGTTGGTTTACGATGTTCCAGTTTGGCCAACAGCTGATGCAGATCATTTTACGACTTTACCAATTAAGTTTTTAATGGTCGATCATACACTTTTTACTGTTCATTCTCCTGATACAACTTATATGATTGAAGAATTTAGGCAACGCCCCGATGAGCATATTCATAGTGAAAAAGAATTGATTTTTGCTATTCTTTTTGCCGTTACGAAATACTTTCAAAGGGCACTTAGCCAGCTAAACAGTCAACGATTAGTTTTAGATAATAACTTAAGTGAGCGAATTCATAATAAAGACTTACAAGAATTATCACAGGTTGAAAAAAGTTTGGTTTATTTATCTAGTTCAATTAGAACTAATCTAATGATGCTTGAAAGTCTAAAAAATAAAAAATCAGGACTCCATATGAATGCTTCTGAAGAGGAAATGTGTGACGATATTATCATTGAAGTTCAGCAATCTTCACAGATGATCAAAATTTATAGTGAAGTGACTGAAGAAATCTCTAAGACGTCCAACAACATTCTGAATAATAACTTAAACAATACCATGCAGTTTTTGACTGTGTGGTCACTTCTTTTAACAATTCCAACAATTGTAACAGGATTCTTTGGGATGAATGTTGATTTGCCTATTTTTCATAATCCATTTGACTGGGTGATAATTACTGTAGGTTCGATTATTGTAATGGCAATTTTGCTTTGGTATTTACGTCGACATAACATGCTCTGATGCTTGCTTAGCTTAGATGATAAGCAAGCATTTTTTGATGTATAATATAAAGTGATGCAGTATATTATTTTTGATGATATTAATGCTATAAACAGGAAGGAATTTCAATGAAAGGCTTTTTACGCAAATTAGAATTGCCTGAATTTGTTAAAGATACACGTTTAACAGCATCATTGATTATTGTCCTTGTTTTATCCTTATTAGGAGCAATTATTGGGACATTAATTAGTCCACTTTTTGGACTTGCTATGGTGCTGCTGTTCATCTTAACAATTATTTTTGTAATATATGGAATTTATGTTCTAGCTGGGAATACTAATAATTATGCTGCTAATCTTTCATACCGCATAAAGCGTGGGGAACAAGAGGCTATGATTAAAATGCCTCTCGGAATTATGCTTTATGATAAAGATCGACAAATTCAATGGATTAATCCTTATCTGCAAATGTATTTGCATGGTAAAGATATTATTGGCTCTTCTATCTCCTCAGTAGATAAAGAGTTAGCTAAATATGTTGATGATGCTATTAAGTCAAATAGCAATCAAAATAAAATTATTAAATGGGGCGACCGAAAGTTTGAAATGGTTGTCCAAGATGACTTGGGTGTCGTATATTTACTTGATATTACGCGCTATGCCAATATTGAGGAAAAGTATAAACAGGAGAGATTAGCAATTGGCTTAATATTTATTGATAATTATGATGAATTAAGCCAATCTATGAGTGATCAGAACTTAACAAATATGAGTTCATATGTCCAAAATGCCCTCAGCAATTACGCTGGACAATTTAATTCATATCTTAAACGTATTGATGAAGATCACTTTATTTTGCTGACGCATATGCATGATTTAGCCAAGATGGAAGAAGATAAGTTCTCTATTTTGGATAAAGTTAGAACTGAATCAAGTCGAAAGAATATGCCATTGACCTTGTCTATTGGGATTGCATTTGGCTCAGAAAGCTTAAATGAAATTGCTGATCAAGCTCAATCTAACTTAGATTTGGCTTTAGGACGTGGTGGAGACCAAGTTGTTGTAAAACAATCGGGTCATGAAGCTCATTTTTATGGTGGAAAATCTAATCCAATGGAGAAACGAACTCGGGTAAGAGCTAGAATGGTTTCTCAGGCCTTGGTAGAATTATTTAAGGGCGTTGACCATGTTTTTGTTCAAGGACATCGAAATCCTGACTTAGATGCGATTGGCTCTGCAATTGGAATTGTAAAAATTGCTCGAATTCATGGTGTAAAAGCTAGTGTTGTTTTAGATGTTGATCACGTTAATTATGATGTGGGACGTTTGATTGCTAAAATGCAGGCTGCCGGTATCGATAAAGATGTATTTATTTCGCCTAAAGATGCTTTAGAAGAAGCAACCGATGAGTCCTTACTAGTTTTAACAGATCACTCTAAGTACAGTATTACTTATGATCCAGAACTTTACGACCGGTTGAAGAATCGATTAATTATTATTGATCACCACCGCCGCGGAGAAGAATTCCCTGAAAATCCAATGCTGGTATACATTGAGCCGTATGCATCTTCGACTTGTGAGCTTGTAACTGAAATGATTGAGTACCAACCTCAAGGTGGAGAAGGTGTCTTGACTGATTTAGAAGCATCAGCTATGCTAGCTGGTATTACAGTCGACTCAAAGGAATTCTCCTTGAGAACTGGAACTAGAACTTTTGATGCGGCAAGTTATTTACGGTCAATTGGAGCAGATACGCAAGTTGTATCTGAACTTTTGAAAGAAAATATCGATAATTACTTGCAAAGAAGTCACTTAGTTTCTACGATTGACATGATTGAACCAGATATGGCTCTCTTAGTGGGTGAAGAAAATAAGATTTATGATCCCATTATTACTGCTCAAGCAGCCGATACAGCTTTATCTCTTGAACATGTAGATGCCAGTTTTGCATTAACTAGACGGAGTAAAGATGCAGTTGGTATCTCAGCTCGTTCAATGGGTAATGTTAACGTTCAAGTAATTATGGAGAAACTAGGCGGAGGCGGTCACTTATCTAATGCCGCAACTCAGCTCAAGGGGATAACAATCGAAGAAGCTAAAGTTAAGCTCTTAGGAGCGATTAATGACTATCTCAAAGAAAATGAATAGGAGTGAAACTTATGAAAGTTATTTTTATTAAAGACATGAAGGGTAAAGGTAAACGTGGAGAAGTTAAGAACGTACCTGATGGCTATGCTCAAAATTTCTTGATTAAAAATGGATACGCTAAAGAAGCTACTAGCTCTAACTTAAATACCTTAAAACGTGTTCAAAAAGCAGAAAAAGATGCTTATGAAGCAGAAAAGGCTGCTGCTGAAGACATTAAGAAAAAACTTGAAGACGATAAAACTATCGTTAACTTTAAGTCTAAGGCTGGTACTGATTCTCGCTTATTTGGTTCTATTTCAAGTAAGAAAATTGTTGAAGGACTTGAAAAGCAATACGGAATCAAGGTTGATAAGCGCAAATTAGAGCTTCCAGAGCCAATTAAATCATTGGGGTATACAAATGTACCTGTTAAATTATTTAAAGGCGTAGAAGCAGTAATTCGCGTTCACATTACGGAGCAAGACTAATAATGGATAATGTTGTTTCTCAACAAATTCCCCATGATAGTGAAGCAGAAAAGGCGGTCCTAGGGGCCGTCTTTTTAGATCCCGAAGCAATTATTGATGCTTCAGATGTATTACAGCCTGATGATTTTTATGAACATGCAAATAGAATTGTTTTTCAGGCAATGCTTAATATCTCAGATCGTGAGGAAGTAATTGACCCAGTTACTTTACAAGATGAGTTAAAGAAAAATAATCAAGTGGATGATATTGGGGGGATTGCCTATGTTACAGAACTATCAATGGCAACTCCAACAGCAGCCCATGTTACTTACTACGCAAAAATTGTAAAGCGAAAAGCTATTCTTAGAAATCTAATTTCTACTAGTCAAAGGATTATTCAAAATGCAATTGAAGGCTCTGATGATGTAACTGATATCCTAGATGATGCAGAAAGCCAAATAATGGGGGTCTCCCAGGATAATGCAAGTGGTGGGTTCAAATCTATTCATGATGTATTAAACACGGCTATGGAAGAAATTAACTCAATTCCTGATGATGGAAATATGGTGACTGGTTTACCATCTGGATTTTCTGAATTAGATAAGATGACAACTGGTTTTCACGATGATGAATTAATTATCTTGGCCGCTCGTCCTGGGGTTGGTAAAACTGCTTTTGCTCTTAATGTGGCACAATTTGTTGGACTAAAAACTGATAAAACTGTTGCTATGTTCTCTCTTGAAATGGGAGCTGAGCAATTAGTTCAAAGAATGCTAGCTTCTGAGGGACTAATTGATTCACAGCATCTGAGAACCGGTCAACTGACTGATGAAGAGTGGCGTAAGCTAGTTGTAGCAGCTGGTTCACTAGATAATACCAGTATCTACATTGATGATACGCCAGGAATTAAAATGAGTGAGATTCGAGCTAAAGCCCGTAGATTAGCTAAAGAAAAAGGAAATTTAGGCTTAATTGTAATTGACTACTTGCAGCTAATTGAAGGACCACGAAGTGAATCTCGTCAACAAGAAGTTTCTGCAATTTCACGTCAATTAAAGAAATTAGCTAAAGAATTACATATTCCTGTTATTGCCCTCTCACAACTTTCTCGTTCAGTTGAACAACGTCAAGATAAGCGTCCAGTTTTATCTGATATTCGTGAATCGGGGTCTATTGAACAAGATGCCGATATTGTTGCCTTCCTTTATCGTGATGATTATTATCGTGATGAGCGCGACGAAGATGATGAGGGCGAAGTAGAAGCAGAAGAAGATAACGGCGAAGTAGAAGTAATTATCGAGAAAAACCGTTCTGGTACACGTGGAACAGTTAAATTAATGTTCTCTAAACCATATAACCGTTTTTCAAATCTTGACTATACTCATAGCGAGGCTTAAAAAAAGATTTGTAAGCGTTTCATTAATTAGCTATACTATAATAGTTAAAAGTATATCTTTTTAGTAAAGTTAAGTGAATGAGAAGGTGTAAGTTGAATGGTAGAAAATAAATATGTCGGCAGTATTGAAGCTGGTGGAACTAAATTTATCTTGGCAGTTCAAGATACTGAAAGTGGCAAAATTGTAGCTAAGAAGAGAATTCCAACAACAGATGCAAAAGAAACTTTAGCAAGAAGTATTGAATTCTTTAAAGAGCACCCAGTAGCTGCTTTGGGAATTGGTACTTTTGGTCCAATTGACATCAATCCAAACTCTAGAACATTTGGTTATATCTTAGATACACCTAAGCGTGGTTGGTCAGGAACAAATGTTAAAGGCACTTTTGAAAAGGAATTAGGTATTCCTGTGGTAATGACTACGGATGTGAATGCTTCCTGTTATGGTGAGTATATTGCACGTGGAAAAGACGATTCTAAGACCTATTTCTATGTAACAATTGGAACAGGAGTTGGTGCCGGTGCGGTACAAGCTGGTAAATTTATTGGTTTAAATAATCACCCAGAAATGGGGCACATGCTAGTTACCCCTTATCCTGGTGACAACTATACTGGAAAATGTCCATTTCACGGTAATAAATGTGTTGAAGGAATGGCAGCTGGACCTTCTCTAGAAGGAAGAACTGGTATTCCAGGTGAAAAACTACCTAGAGACCATAAGGTATTTACCTACGTTTCATACTATGTAGCTCAATTATTATTCAATGCTTACATGACTATGCGCCCAGATGTAATGGTTGTTGGCGGCTCAGTACTCAATGATCAAGACTTGGTCCGAGTTCGTGGATTCTTTAGAGAATTTAATAATAATTATGTTGCAACGCCAGACGTTGACGAATTAATCGTACGTCCAGCAGTTGAAGATAATGGTTCTGCCACTTTAGGTGACTTTGAACTAGCTAAGGAAGCTTTGAAAAATCAATAAAAATATATAGTAAAAAGGTAACTTCATTTGAAGTTGCCTTTTTTGTGTTTCACATGAAACAAATTTAACTTCCATCATATGAATCATCAACAATTGGTCCTTTACTTGAGTCGTTGCCAAGGGGCTCTAGATGTTCAGTATGGTTAAGAAATGGAAGATTAATGTATTGACGTGCGGTTGTGGTAATATCAGATACTATTTCATTAGCAATTAAGCGAGTTTTGGGATCTAATGAAAGATAAGCATGGCTAAATTGAATTGCGCCACGAATTTTATTAGTTGTTAGTTGGCTAGCATCGGTAATTTTTTGGGATTCTAGAGCAGTAAAGAAGGCAAGCCAGAGCTCTTCACGTTTTTCACGTGGAATTTTTGTATTCCAGGAAATAAATGTACTCCTAATAATTCTGCTGGCATTACTGAGACAAGGAGCCATAACAAAGCTATTTCGAGCAACTTCCCAATGAAGGGGATTATGCTGCTGCATTAAATGTTTCATCTTGCTTTTAACTACGATGACACGTTCGGGATGATCAAGCATCATCCCAAAAATTGATCCTTCGGGAACATAGGTAATCATCTTGGGAATAGCTCTTTGAAATTCTAGTTGATCATAAGTTTCTTTCATAAACCCAGGACCATCAAAACTATATGCTTTTATTATTTGATCTTGAATTTTAGGTGAAACAGCAGAGATAGCATAAGCAGCAAAATTTCCACCTTTTGAATGACCAGTAGTATAAATTTGCTTATCAGGATAAGTCTGGGCAATTTTATCTAAATAGTCTGCTGCTACACTTTGTCCAAAAATTTCTGGCTGATAACTCATATCTACATCTTCATTCAGTCCGACCATGGATCCATCAGTTCCTCGATAGGCTACTAGAATAGTCTGAGGATCTAATTCAATTGTCATGGCTGTGAACTGTACTGGTGGCTTTTTCTGGGAAAGATGAGACCAGTCTAAAAAGCGCATATTTTTATATCGATCACTAAGGTTGATTAATTGAGCTTCTACTTTATCTGAATGAATTAATGTCTTTTTTTGTATTAAACGTTTTGTAGCTGCTTCGAGAGTATGCCCTTTAACACTAGAATCAAAAGGAAGATAAGCAAATGCGGCAAAAAGTCCGGCATCTAAACTATTAAATGGTTCTCGATCAAGTGTTAGGTCCCCTCGCCAGCGAACATAATCAAGTATTTTACCCAAGATAAAAGTCCTCTCATTAAGGGTTGTATTATTTTTATTTTAATGCTTTTTGGCTTAAAGATAAAAGCAGAACACATTTATCTATAAAAAAAGAAGAGCTAATGCTCTTCTTGATTACTAAAATATCAGTTGAATAGTTTCAAGAGGTGAAAGGGAAGACTTAATTGTAGCAAGATTATCTCTTACATCAATTTTAACTACTTCCTTTTCAATGCTACTACCATGCTTTCTAATTAAGGTAGCCGTAGTAGATGGTAAAGGCTCACTGATGTGCCATTTAATCTCTGTATAACTATCTAAGTTGAAATTAGCTAGCCAGACTACTTTGCCATTTTCTTGAATATTTAATTTAACGTGAGGCATATTGATTAAGTAGTCAGTAGGTTCAACGCTAGCCATAATTTGTTGCATCAACCCTTGTTTATATGAAGAAAATTGTGATTCCCAACCGTGTTTTGGATCTTGATCCATGGGAAGGACAATTATATGGTCATCAATAACTGCCATGAAATTTCCAAGTTTTTGATCGATAGAATTATAAGCCGAACTCCAAATTTTGACATTGCTATTTGGCTGATAATCAAGCTGTAAATAATTACCAGTGTGTTGAAGCATGGTAATACGTGGATTTTTAACGCCTTGAACAGTAACACCATCTGCTTGTTCAAATGATTGATATCCACTTTTAGCTGCATGCCATTTAGCCGATTGAATATGGAGTAAGTTACCTAAATCTCGATCAAGCAAAACTTGAATACTTTCACCATCAAGTAGAACTGTATTTTGTGTGATTAGTTTAGTGATTTGACTATCTGTAAGATTGCGCAGCAGTTGACCAGCGATTGCAATTGTTTGATCTTCGATTTCAAAATTATCTTGAATAGGCAAAATAGTTGTTGCAAAGCTAAAACTGGCTAAAAGACTAGCCCAGTTTTTTTCATGGGGAAGCAATTCTTCTGGCTCTTTGCCCCAAGTAGTATGAGCAGTATAAGCAGAATCCTGATCTACTAGAACTTTAACACCTCTTAATTCTTTCATATTGAGACGGTGGTTAGATAAGGCAGAAGCAAATGGTTTAATATCTGCAAGCATTTTGCCATAGCCCCAATCTTCATTAATTCCGTTGCCCATCATATCAAAGATATTAAGCATAATGCCCTTTGCACCAAGAAGGGCAGTCGTAATAATTTGAAAAGCAATAAAGGTATTAGATTTTACTTGCGGAGTCCACATTGAATTTTCTAGTTCTGGATATAATTCAGCATGTGGGCCTAAAAACGCAGCAGTAGTACGGCTATATTCTTCGAATTTGCGTCCATAAATCAAAGGAGCTACTTCGTTATAAGCTGGTAGGTGAGGCCGGGCTACACGTGGGTGTCCAGGACCAGCTTGAGCATCAAATAGCTTAGCCCAGTCTCTGCCTTCAATAGCGTGCCAGTCTGGAAATGAAGTCATTTGTCCCATATCAGTATCTGGACTTACCTTATGGACTGCTTGTTCAATCAAATGCTCGTTTTCAATCATCTCTTTGCGAGCTTGATCAAGATAAATCTTTCGTTCAATAGTAGGCTCTCCAGGCTTTAACATGTTTTTGACAAATTCTTCTCGACTTTCAGCCCTACCTAGTTTTTCTTGGTATAGTTTCATATGATAGTCGCAGAAGCACATCAATTTTAGAGGAGTATGGTTATAGTGTCTAAAGTCATCCTCCATCCATAAACGACGAGGATGAATTGAGGCATATTGTGCATATCTCTGAGCTAAATATTTACGCCAAGTAGGATCTGCAGGACAAGCCATATCTTTAGCCTTGTTACCATTAATATCTACAAAAGTATTAAAGCCAATCTTAGGATTAACACTAAATCCACGGTCTGAGTGCATAATAGTTGTCCATGGATTTAAACTAGTCGTAACACCAAGTTTAGCTAGTTGCTTTTGTAGGGGGATAATGGCATCCAACCAAACTTGAGTCTCTTCTTTTGTTAAGTGGCTATGGTTTAATTCTTCACCGTTAATAATGAAAGCTACGTCATCAATTTTTGCTTTTTGTACAAAATTTAAAAGTTTTTCATCTTTTTCAGGTGTGTTGGTACGTGGATCAAAAACGTAACGTAATGTATAAGTGTAGCTCATGTTATATCCTCAATATTCATACTCAATTAATATTAGTAATGTTTGTCAATGTAACTTATTATATTAAGCTACACTGACATAGTAACATTATTTGAAAGCGTTTTCCAGAATAACAAAATAAAATATTACTAACTTAACTAAAAAATCAAAAAAACTCTTGTGTATTAATAAAATATATGATTAAATACATAATTGTCATATAAATAGGCTGACTTAGCTCAGTTGGCAGAGCACGTCACTAGTAATGATGAGGTCGAAGGTTCGAATCCTTTAGTCAGCACTATAAGAACAAAAAAGGCGCTAGTTTATCTAGCGTCTTTTTTTATTTTTATGCTAATCATGATTTTCATTTATTTCTATCGCCTTATTTCTACTTGTTTTTTCCTTACGCTTAAGATAGTAAAAAATAGGTAGGCCAACAGCTACTATTCCTAAAAATAGAACTACACCAGCAGGATCATTAAATAGTTCACTGACAACGATAAATAATCCACCTAAAATTGCAACGATTGGTACTAAAGGATAGAGCGGAGTACTAAAAGGACGATTAGAATTTTCTCGTCTTAATTTAAAAATGCCGAAAAAGGCCAAAATATAAAAGCAATATATCGTAAAGACACATAAGTCTGATAAGCGATCAGGATCGAACAATACTAGCATTAAAGTTGCTAATACGGTGATAAAAATAGTAGCAACGATAGGAGATTTTCCTTTTGGAGTTAAATAGGTTAAATAAGATGAAAATGGCAAATCATTTCTTTTAGCCATAGCATAAACAATTCTTGGAAAAGTAATAATTTTACCATTGAGAGTACCAAGCATCGAAATAATTATTCCTAATGTTAATAGCTTTCCACCAATATTACCAAAAGCTTTTGTAGCTAAATACGTAGTTGTATCCTCTCCTAGGCGCTCAATAAGGTCGGCTGGAATAAAGCGTAAGATACCAACTGTAATTAGAGTGTAGATCGTTAAAACAATCGTAATTCCTAAGATAATGGCTTGCGGAAGGACTTTTTGAGGATTTTTCATTTCGCCACCTAAGTTCGCAATTAAAATCCAGCCGTCGTAAGCAAACAAGGTAGCTAACACAGCAACTCCAAATCCGCCACTACTTTGTTTAACGTCAGAAATAGTCTGACCTAAGGCATTATTTTGACCCCAAAAGATACCAAAAATAATAATTGCAGCAATCGGAATCATTTTTCCAATTGTAGTAATAACTGAAAATGCTGCCCCTACCTTATTATCTAAAAAATTAATAATAGTGATAAAAAGCATACACCCAATTGATAGAGGAATGCGCCAGGAATTATTTAGATTAAAGAAATTGGCGATAAGAATACCGGTAAAACCACCTACGGCTGCAATAATTGCAGGGCCATAGACGATAACTTGCATCCATCCGGCTAGAAAACCAAGAATCCGACCATATAACTTCTCAATGTAAACATATAATCCGCCAGTATATGGCATTTGAGCTCCAATTTCAGCAATTGTTAAACCAGCTGCTAGTGTAATAACACCACCAAAGATCCAAGCACTAATAGCTAAGGTTGAATTATGAGCACTTTGAAGAACTGAAGCTTGTTTGAAAAAGATACCTGATCCAATGATTGTCCCAATAACAATTGAAATAGCTGAAAAGAAGCCTAATGAACGCTTAAGATGGTTTTGTTGTTTCATCTTGATAATCCTTTCTAAAAGAAAAAAGCCCAGATTCACAAAAATCACTCTGCTATAAAAGTGATTAAGTGAATCTAGGCTTTTTTGGAAATATTTGGCCACACAGAATCACTCATGTTCCACTGGAGGTGGAAGATGAGAAGGAAGAAGTATTTAAATTAGTGCGGTGTAAATATTTCATGGTTTTAACTCCTAAATGATTTTATATTAGAATATCATGATATTATTAAAAAGCAAATAATAAATACATCTTTAATTAAGTAATTAATTTTATTGTAAAAAAGTTTTGCTTTTTCCAAAATCATCTGCTATACTAGTTAACGTTGTGAGAAACGCTGACTTAGCTCAGTTGGCAGAGCACGTCACTAGTAATGATGAGGTCGAAGGTTCGAATCCTTTAGTCAGCACAATTTAAAAGTCCTAACCAGATGGTTAGGACTTTTTTGTTGCGCTTTTATCTTAGTATAATGAAAATATAGACGTATATTATCTGATAAATTGATATTTCAAAAAAATCTTAGAAAAGGTAAAAGCAGATGAAATTAAATAAAGATAGTCAAACTTTAGATCAAATTGCTCCATTAGTTGAATATTCTTTTTTAAAAACTAATGACCTTCGCCAAGATACTAACTTTTTAAGCAGATATGACCATAGTATGGGCTTTGGCGAATATAAAGATGGAAAATTAGCTAGTTACATCATGGTCAATGAATTTGAAAGTAGAATCTTTGCTAAAAAGGTGAAAATGGGTGGAGTTGGTTATGTAGCCTCATATCCAGAAAATCGCGGTCAAGGTGATATTAATCGTTTGATGAATGAAATTATTTTAGAGTTGTACAAGCAAAATTATGCTATTTCTAATTTGGCACCATTTTCTGAAAGTTTTTATCGACGTTATAGTTATGAAAATGCTATTTATGAAAAAATGTATGAATTAAATCCGGCTTATTTGCGCTTTTTTAAGCCAGTTAAAGAAGGAAAAATTGTTCGAGGAAAATGGAAAGATTCAGACTTAAAAGAAGCAGTCATAAAGTTATATCAAGATAAGCTGAATCAAAATAATCAAAGAAATACTGTTGATCGTGAAGACTGGTGGTGGGATCGTTTAGATACCTATTATCCTGGGAGATTTATCTGTGTCTACTTTGATAAAAATAATCAGCCAGCTGGCTATATGTTCTATCGTATTCGGGATAGGGAGTTTAGGGTGGAGGAGCTGTACTATAAAACGCCTCAAGCAGCGAAAGCCTTATTGAGCATTATTGCTAGTCATTCTTCAAGTGATTTGAAATATTATGTGAAAATGCTAGAATCAAGCTTACTAGGCGAATTTTTCCCAGAGCAGGAAGGATTAAAAGTTCAAATTTTACCTTACATGATGACTCGAATAATTAATGTTGAACAAGTATTAGAAGCCTTGCACTTAATTAATACCGGTAAAATTAAAATCGAAATAACTGATGATGAAATAGTTGCTGAAAATAATGGGACTTGGGAGATTGATCAGATAAACAAAGAGACTAAAGTGAGAAAAACTGAAAAAGATCCCGATTATAGCGGCTCTTTAACTAATTGGACAAAAGTTTTATTAGGTCATTTAACTTTGAAACAAGCTGTTCGATTAGGATTTATTAAGGAACATCATCTAGTAGATAATGATTTTATAAAGGGTGAAGTTTCGTTTTATGATTACTTTTAATTAAAGATAGATTTTCTGTTATTAGAAGCAGAAAATCTATTTTTTCTTATAGCCGGCAATGTCCCAATCTGTAAAAGTATAATCTAACTTCTTCCCATAATATTTTTCATATGCTGCTTTCTTTTGGAGGGAGTCAATTTTACGCATTTTTTCTATATTTTGAGCAAGTGAGAGTTTGGGATCAGGATAAATAGTAGGTAGAACATGAAGAATCCAACGTGTTTTGTTAAATTCAGGATGCAGTTTTTCTTTCTTGTTAGTGTCCTTAATTTCTACAAAGCATGAAATAATTGGAACATTCATTTTAGCTGCATAATAATAGGCGCCTTTTTGCAGAGGACGAGGTTTTCGATAATTAAGCCATAATTCTTGTTCTGGATATACCACAATCCAGCGATTTTTCTTAGAAAAGATTTTATTTAAGTGTTTTGGCAGCTCACGTCCTAAATAGCGAAAACTAGCAGTTACCGGGATGCTATCAATATTCCTCATTAAAAAGCCAATCCAGTTTGGTAGTTTTAAATTAGTATCTTCGATAACAAAATATAATCGCTTATGATATTTCATGGCGAGCCGCTTCAGAGGGAGACAATCAAATTGATTGTAGTGATTACAGGTTACAATAGCTGAAGAAAGCTTACTAAGAGATTCAGGATTATCAATTTCGGTATTTAAGGTTAAAAGAGGCGTTCCGATGTTAAGGATTCCGCGTGCAAGTATATTAATAGCTTTAGAAAAGAGTCTATTATGATTAGCCCAAAATTTTTCTACTAATTTTAGGCGATCTTTTTTGCTTAAAACTGGATCATCTGGTTCAACTTTTGCGTTAAATTTTTTCTCCTTAACGCATCTTTTAATATTAAAAATAACCTCTTGCCGCTTTTTACCAATAATCATAACTAGTTCTCCAAATTTTTCGGATAGATTCCAAGCTCTATTTTATTTATTTTGTTTTTTAAAACCAAATATTATCCTACTTATCTTAATTCATGCTAAGCTAAGGTGAAAGAATAAAATATAAAAGGAGGAATCCCTAAATGAAAGTAGGTATTATTGGTGCTTCTGGAATGGCTGGAAGTGCTATTTACAAATTAGCTAGTGAAAATAAGGATCTAGAAGTTACAGGTATTGTTAGAGATAAAGAAAAGGCTGAAAGAGTTCTTGGTAAAGATGCTCACCTTTTAATTGGCGATGTTTTAACAATGGATGATAGCTTACTAGAAAACTTTGATGTAATTGTTGATGCCTTTGGTACAACTCCTGAAAAAGCAAAGGATCAAGTAAAGTTAGCAACTAAATTATGTGGTCTAGCTAAGAACAAGGATATTAGAGTAATCTTCATCTTAGGTGCAGGTAGTCTTAGAACTGGAATTGATAACCACTTGGTAGTGGAAGATATTAAGAAGTTGACTGGTTCAGAAAACTGGATTAATACTCCTCAAGAGCAATTAAACGAATTAAACTACTTGAAGCAAGTTGAAGATGTAGATTGGCTGGGAATTTCACCAGCATTGACTTTTGAAGCAGGCCCAGAGGCGGCAGGTTATATGCTAGGTAATAATACTCTTCTCTTTAATAACAACAATGAATCTAAGGTAACCTCTGGAACAATGGCTCGCTTGGTTGTAAATGAAATTGTTCATCCAAAGCACCATAAAGAAAGAATTACTTTAGTTGATGAATAAAAAATAACCGTTATAGCATCTGTACTATAACGGTTTTATTGGGCAATTTTTAATTATTAGCAACTAATGAATGATAGAAGTTAGTCTTAGTTTGACGGTAGTAAGGAGTAATCCAGATGAATCCAATTCCGCAAGTAATGATACCAAGTAAGCCCCAGCCAATGAAACTTAAGTCTAAAACGAATAAGTCCATCTTGTGGCCGTCCATTAAATGACGACTTTCAGTAATCGCTTCGGTTGCTCCTATATCAGTTTGTCCGGCAGCAAATTTATCCTTTAAGATATATGGCGTCATGGCATAAGAATATCCCTTAATAATGCCAGGAATAATGAATAGGATCGTCCATAATGCAGTAAAAATATTAACCATGAAGAGAGTACATAAACTGTTCTTGAAACGTCCATTGCTGTAGGCACTAAAAATACCAGTGTACCAAGTTTCCATATTTCCTGTTTCAACGAAATCTAGGATAGTATAAGCAACTCTCCATAAAACTAAACCAGTAATTAAGCCGACAATAAATGTCGAGAGATCATAACCAGGCTTATAACCTTGAATTAATGTTTCATTGTTATAGCGAAGGATTGAGTAGGTAAAATATTTTCCAGTCCAGATCCAACGATTAATATCCATGATAATGGCGTTAAATAACCAGGCAAAAATAGTTAGACAAATAGCCCAGCCCCAATTGCCACGTAGTTGGTCTTTAGACGCTTGTTTCATTTGTGCACGTGTCATAATTGCTTTCCCCCCAATAATATATTAAATATACGTCCATATTATCTTATCACTATGAAGATAAATAAAATTAAAATTTCTCAACTTTTGTTATAATCGAAATACTAACTTAAATCGAAGAAGGGTTGCTCATGAAATATAAACAATTAATTTTTGACGTTGATGATACTTTAATTGACTTTGCTGCTACGGAAGACTCATCCCTGCATGCCTTGTTTAAATCGCATAAGCTGCCTCTCTCCTCTGACTTGCAAAAGCAATACCATACTTACAATCAAGGACTTTGGCGCAGACTTGAATTGGGTGAAATTACTTATGAAGAATTAAGCGAGATGACATTTCATGACTTTATTAAGGAACATTTCAGTCTAGAAGTAGATGGAAATGAATGGATGAATGAATACCGCTCTTACTTTGGTGAAGCTCATCAGTTGCTGCCAGGTGTGGAAGATACGTTGAAGTTTGCCAAAAAACAAGGCTATAAGTTAACAGTCTTAAGTAATGGTGAAAAGTTTATGCAACGTCATCGTTTAGAATTAGCAGGCATCAAGGACTACTTTGATTTGATTGTAACGTCTGAAGAAGCTCACTATTCTAAGCCAAATCCCCATGCTTTTGATTATTTCTTTAGTCGTACAGAGATTGGGCCAAATGAGACTCTATTCTTTGGGGATGGATTGCAGTCAGATATTTTAGGTGCTGAAAAGTATGGCTTTGACAGTATTTGGTATAATCACCGTCACCGTAAGGATAATATTGGACTTCATCCCTTATTTGAAGTTGAAACATATCCAGAATTTGTTAAATTAATGCAAAACGATTTTAAGAAAGTATATTAAAAGGAGTGCTTAGGCACTCCTTTTGTATTACCCTATTCTTTTTCAAAACCAACCATTAAGCCGCCTTCTTCAGCATAAAAGCTGCAAAGTGCGCCGCATTCGCCAATGGTAACTTTAGCATCTGGGAAGTTATCTAAGATAATTTCTTTCATGCTTAAAGCAGAGCCTTCATTTTGCACATGGTCGATTTGGACGCGGCCTCCGCGATAGCCAGCTTTAACCATATCATCTAATAATTTTCTTCTAGCTTTCTTAGCACCGCGAGCTTTTCCTAAAAGTTCAAATTCACCTTTATTGTTTGCTGTTCCAATAACAAATAGTTTCAGTAAACCAGCAATCTTTGCGACAGCTGGTGGAATCCGGCCGTTGTTACCTAAGTTAGTTAAATCTTGTAAGGCAAACATTAAATCAAGGTGGTGTTGGTATTCTTCCGTTGCTTTAACAATCTCTTCAAAAGATTTTCCAGCACTTGCCAAACTAGCAATCTTTTCCGCAAGTAGTCTTAATTGTGGGCCTGCTGAGCGAGAGTCAAAGACTAAAATTTTAGCTTTTGGATTCTTTTCATGATAAATCTTAGCAGCTTGGGTAGCTGAATTATAACTACCAGAGAGGGCACTAGTTAAAGTAATGACAAAGATTTCGTCGCTACCTTCAAAGGCCTTAAGCCAGTCATTTACATTTGGACAGGCAGAAGTTGATTTGTTTTTAGTATGCTTTAAGGTGTAGAGAAATTTATCTAAATCAATATCAGGCGTATCGAGCCAAAGCTTGCCATCAACGTGAAGTGATAAAGGAACAGTAACATGATCAATTCCGTCAATTTGATCAGCTGTAATGTTTGCAGTTGAATCTGTAATAATTTTTATTGGCATATAGATTACCTCGAATTAAATATATTAAGCTGTTTTCTTTCAGTCTAAAGTACTATAGATAGTAAAGTCAAAGAAAATGCTATAGGTACAAAAAAGAGCAGCCATAAGGCTGCTCTTAGTTAATGTGAAAATACTAGTCCTAATAAGCCGCCTAAGGCTACTAAGGCCAGAAGAGGCAATACTAGATAAGAAACGAAGGCAAATAGCAGTCCGATCACGATTAAGAAACCGACGATCTTCAAAATGCCAATTCCTAGTTTCCAGAACAGCCAAATAATTAATAAGGCTAATAAAAGTGAAAACATATTTCGAACCTTCTTATAAAAATCAATTATATTTTGATATTAATCATATTACGAATTAAGGAGAAAGTGTAGATAAGTTTTTATTAAGAATGGTTAGGATAATTTTCGTTAACTAAAGTTGTGTTCAAATACGATAAACCAAAAACATTTCAACCTCTTTATCTAAAAATGATGACAGAGGTGAAGAAAATGAAATACTTATTCAGATATTTAAAAAAAGAACCAGTAAAGGTTGGGATTGTAATCATCCTAACCATTATTACTTCCGCTTTACGAGTTACTCATGCTTTAATCAATGTAAATATTCTAAATTCTTTGATCAAATTACAGCTGCATAACTTTTTTAACTGGGTAATGATTGATATTGGAGTATTTGCAATCCTATCTATTTTTCTGATTTTGCTTCAAATTCAAACAGCTAAAACAATTGAATTTTTATGCTTGGATTTAAGAAAGGATATTGTTCGCCAAATTGCTAATAAGCCAATTATGAAATACCAGGAAAAAGATACAGGAGTATATGCTTCCTGGTTAACTAATGATATGAATACAATCGAAAATAATGGCTTTTATAATATTTTACAATCCATTCAAGTTATTACCGACCCATTATTTTCAATTATTGCCTTACTACAATTTTCTTGGACATTTATTCCTTTAATTTTACTAGTCTCATTTTTAACAGTTTTTTTACCACAAATTGTTCATGATAGATTAGCTAGTGCGAGTTTATCAACTACTCAAGCTAATGAAAATTTACTTAGTACTATTAACGATGGCTTGAGAGGTTTTGCAACCTATTCTATTTTTGGCGTTGAGAGACAACTTGAAAATAGAATTACTAGTGCCACTATGACTTTAATTGGTAAGAAAGTACGACAAGCAAAATACCAGGCAGTAGCTAATAATATTGCTGGTTTTTCAAATATTTTAGGACAAACTGGGATTGAAGCTTGGACTGGTTTTCTAGCTCTCCAAAAAAGTATCTCGATTGGTGTAATCGGATCTTCAGGAAATTTGTCCTACAATGTTTTTAATTCATTAGCTGCGATTGCACCAATGTGGGCAGAAATGACTGCATTGACACCGATTTTTGAAAAATATCATCTTGATGATAAAAGTAAGCCTAAACAAATTGGTAGAACACTTGAAAATAATGATTTTCAATGTTTAGATGTTGAGAATTTACAAATTTCTTTTGGAAGTAAAACAGTTTTTAAACAACCATTAAACTTACATATAAGTAAAAATCAAAAGATTGCTCTTGATGGCGATTCAGGCAGTGGTAAAAGTACACTTTTAAAAATAATTTCAGGTCAAATAAAAAATTATCAGGGGTCAGTTAAAATTAATAACCAAGATGAAAAAACTCTCAGTTATGATGCGATTAGAGAAGTATTGATCTATGTAGATCAGATTCCATACTTATTTAACGGGACGATTCGTTATAACTTAGAGTTAGGCGAACATTTTAGCGATCAAGAAATATTCGATGCCTTAAGAAAAGCTGATTTGCTTGATTATGTTAAAGAGTTACCAGCAAGATTAAATACAAAAGTTGGCGAAAATGGTACAAAAATGTCTGGAGGACAGAAGCAAAGATTAGCTTTAGCTCGTGGCTTACTAAGAAATAGAAAGCTATTTTTATTAGATGAAAGTACAAGCAGTTTAGATAAGAAAAGTGCTTTGAATGTTGAAAATATCTTTTTGAGTCAACCAGACATTACAGTTATTTTTGTTAGTCACCAGCTACACGATGAAAACAAGCAGAAATTTGATAGGATCGTTAAGATATAAAAGAGACAGATAGATGAATGTACTATACTTTCGGTAACATACTTACAAAGTCACTATATCCTGCAAGTTTTAAAATTTTAGTTATTTGCTGACAAGTAGCAGCGTCCTTTTGAAAAACAGACGCATAATATTTTCCAAGTAACTTTATAAATAGGAGAGACCCTTTGCTATTAATGGTCGAAATATAAGTTAATACCTCTTGGATTAACTTTGTGGAGTTTTTCTCGTAGCAATTATCTAGGTAATTAATACAGATTGCGCCAATGCATTCTTGCAAAGAACTTTGCAGAGTATTTGGATTAGAATACTTCGCCAAGATAGTACCTACTAAAAAATTCAATTCCTCTATATCATAGATACGCATTGTTTCTCTAAAAATTTGAAGAGAATGAATATTCCAATTGTTGTTGACGAGAATGTATTGTTTCAGTTTATTTTTTAATTCAATTGGAATTTCTTTAGCTTTAGGAAGGTAGACTTCTAAAGTAAGCTGCAACTGCAATTTATAATATTCAGTTTGGCGATTATTAGGAAGTGAATCTACCTCTTGTTTTATTTTTAATAATTTATCTCTGCTTTTTTGCTCAAAAGCTACAGAAATTCTATCCATAATATCTTCTGAGATATTTTCTTTATCATTTAGATTTTCAAAAAAATAGGTAGCGTTTATCTGATGTTTATTAAGAATTTGAAGGAGATCATTAGTCCCAATATCGTGAATATTTCTTTCAACTTTTGAATAAAAAGAGGTTGAGACTACATTTGCAGCCATTTCTGCTTGAGTTAATCCTAGTTGTTTTCTAAGATTTAGCAGTGCTTCACCAATTGTCATTCTGTATACCTCAAATTCAATTTTTTAATAATAGTTTTATTTAATGCTTATTCTATCACGTTATAGGATGATAATAATTTCAATTGCGTTAATAAGCTATAATAAAGAGAAATTACCACAAAATTATTATGATTACATTGAGAAAACTAGAATAATGAAAAAACTAACAACAGGAATTTTAGCCCATGTAGATGCGGGAAAAACTACCTTGTCAGAAGGGATGCTCTACAAAAGTGGCACATTGAGAAAATTAGGTGCAGTTGATAAAGGAACTGCCTATTTAGACAGTGATGATTTAGAAAAGAAACGCGGGATTACGATTTTTTCCCATATTGCGCGTATTCAAACCGGTAATAGTGAATTACAAATTTTAGATACGCCGGGCCATATTGATTTCGCTCAAGAAATGGAAGAGACGTTAAGTGTTTTAGACTATGCCATCTTAGTTGTATCAGCAAGTGAAGGGGTAACTGGATACACCCGCACTCTTTGGAGCTTACTAAAAAAGCATCAAATTCCAGTTTTTATTTTCGTTAATAAAATGGATACCTTGAAGGCTGATAAGGAAAATATTCTCAAGCAACTTAGTGAGCTGGATGACAATTTTATTGAGTTTGGTAATCAAGATGCAGATTTTTATGAAAAAGTAGCTACTGCAGATGAAACAACCTTAGATCAATATCTAGAACTTGGAAAAATAGAAGATAGTGCAGTCAAAAAATTAATCAATCAAAGAAAAATTTTTCCAGTATATTTTGGTGCAGCTTTAAAATTAATTGGAATAAATGAATTTCTAGCGGGCTTAGATAAGTGGACTGACGGAAAAAAGTATACAAATGACTTTGGAGCTAGAATTTTCAAGGTTTCTTATGATGAAAAGGGCGAACGATTAACTTGGTTAAAAGTTACCGGTGGTAGTTTAAAGGCCAAGACCGAAATATTTCCTGACGAAAAGGTGAATGAAATTCGTCGCTATAACGGCACTAAGTATCAAGTCATTCCACAGGCAGAAGCTAGTGAAATTGTTGCTGTTAGTGGCTTGAAAAGTACTTATCCCGGACAAGGATTAGGCTTTGAAAATGATCGGACTAATTTTACTGTTCAGCCGGTTCTAACTTATGCAGTAAAAGTTGACTCAGCTAACACAAATGCCTGCTTGCAGGCACTAAGGCAGCTTGAAGATGAGAACCCTCAACTCCATGTTAAGTGGAACAAGCAGACAGAAGAGATAAGTATTGATGTTTTGGGAAAGATTCAATTAGAGATTCTCCAGCAACTATTACGCGATCGCTTTAATTTAGAAGTTGAATTTACTCAGGGCAAGATCCTTTACCAAGAAAGTATTAAAGCTTCAGTTGAAGGGGTTGGTCACTTTGAACCTTTGAGACACTATGCAGAAGTTCACTTGTTACTCACTCCTGGTAAAAACGGAAGCGGCTTAGTTTTCAAAAATAATTGTAGTTTAGAAGTTTTGCCTAAAAAATGGCAAGATCAAGTGATGGAAAGTTTATCTAATAAAGAACACTTAGGTGTCTTAACTGGGTCGCCTATTACAGGTCTTGAAATTACTCTAGTTGGAGGCCGCGGAAGCAATGTTCATACAGTTGGCGGAGATTTTCGTGAGGCAACTTATCGTGCAGTGCGGCAAGGATTAATGGAGCTAAAAGCTAAAAAACAAGTTTATTTACTTGAACCTTGGTACCAATTCACTTTAAGAATTAATCAGAATCAAGTTGGTCGGGCGATTAATGATATTGAGAGAATGGGTGGAAAATTTGAACTTGGAGAAAGTAGAGGGAGTGTCACTACGATTAGCGGCCAAGCACCGGTAGCACAGATGCAGGATTATGCTACTGAAGTTAGAAACTACACTCATGGTAGCGGACAGCTAGAATGTTTATTCTTGGGTTATCGAGAATGTAAAGATAGTGCTGCTATTATTGAAGAAATGGCTTATGATCCACTATCTGACATTAACAATACTCCTAACTCCGTTTTTTGCTCTCATGGCGCGGGTCATACAGTTGTTTGGGATGAGGTACCAAGTCATGCCCAGTATCCATATTTAGGATAAATTGCTGCACGATTTTGGTAGATCAAGCTAAATAATTTTTGCAGTAAAACGCTTTCATTATTTATGAAAAGGTGCTATATTAAAAGTGTGAAATAGCTCTAGTAGAAGTCACGATTAGGATTGTTAATATTTATATTTTTTATTAAGTCGACGATACTCTAGCTATTGCAATTCATAAATATATTTTATAAGAAAAGGAAGTTCTGATTAATGAACTTCCTTTTTTGTGCTAATAAAAATGTAAGTAAAGTAACTATTTGAATCCCATTTGCTTGCGTAGGACCGTGTAGATTGGTTCTCCACCTAAGAGAGCTAGAATTAGATAGGCAATAAAGACACTCATAATCATTGGAAGAACTTGTTCTACTGTTCCAATCATTTCTGTCAGCAAAATAATTGCGGTAAATGGGGCTCGCAAAATTGCCCCGAGGTAGGCTGCCATAGAGACAACAATGATATTAGTATAGTTGTCAGTAGGAATGAGGCCTAAGTGGATAAAGACAGTCGCAAAAATCGTCCCCATTAAAGCCCCTAAAACTAAAATAGGCATAAAAGTACCACCAGGGATAGAACTACAATAAGAAATCATAGAAAAAATTAGTCTTAGTAGAAAGAAGACAACTGGGATTAAAATCCATGAAAGTTGCCCTAGTTTTTCTTCTTGGATAATTAATGGATTGTGAAATAGTGAATCGATTAAGTAATGTGATCCACCCAAAACATGCGGAAAGGCAAGCCCAATCGGAATAACTAATAAAAGTGGAACAATACTGTGATATTGCATCGGAATAATTTTTAGCTTGCTGAAAAGCCATTTAGTATTTAAAAGAGACCGTTGATATCCATAGGCCATTAGACCTGCTACAATTCCGACTGTAATTAAGGACCAGTAGGAGTGAACGGGTAATTTTTTAGCAATTGGAAGATAAAGACAGGGCCGCGTTCCAAAAAATATAATGGTAACTAAGTCAGCTGAAGCAGCGGCTCCTAAAGCACTGATACATTCTTTCGGTTTAAAAGAATGGGTAATGACTTCAACAAGAAAAAATACACCTGCAAGTGGGGCTGAGACTGCTGCACTAAGGCCAGCCGCAATTCCAGCGCATTGAAGCAAGCGTCTATCTTCCTCACTGCATTCAAAAATATTTTCTGCAAAACCTTGACCTACTAAAGCCCCCATTTGGATACATGGTCCTTCTCGTCCAAGAAAAAGTCCCATCGAGCTTACTAAGAGAGCGCCTACGAATTTTCGCCATAAGACGGGGAACCAGTCAACTTCGTGTTCTCCCATTAAGGTTGCTTCGACTTGAGGAATACCTGAACCAGACAAGTCTAATAAATATGGTTTAATAATTTTGCTCACAAGGATACAGATAAAGAATGTAAAGATGGTATATAGGCTTATCCATTGGGGATGGGCTGCGAGATAGGGATAGAGAAAGTATAAAAAATGAATGCTTTTATCGATAACGAAACGGAAAATACTGACAATCATCCCTATAATTAATCCGATAATGATGCTTTGAACTAAAAGCTGGGGCACTCGGGTAGTGAAGGGGCGTCTAAGAAAATCTTTAGCAGGCTTCATAATTGTGACTTCTTTCATGTATACGTTGTTAGGTTTATTGTATGCCGAAAGAAGAAAAGAAAACAAATAATAGATGGCAAAAGAGCCCTACTAGACCAATGATTTTGATCTAATAAGGCTCTTTTGCACTGAAACTACTCAATACGTAATTTCTATTTAAATATAATTTTCAGCTAAATCTTTCTTGTTTCTTTATCCTAACCAAAAATTCCCAGTAAAATTTACTTTTCTTACCAAATATGAACCCTCTTTTCGGGATCAAGCCACATTCCGTCGATTGGCTGGATATTAAAAGTTTGATAGAAATCATCAATGCACTGAGCGGGTACATTTGATCTGAGTTCACTTGGGGCATGAGAATCATAGGCAATGATTGATTTTCTAAATTGGGGCATCATCTTACCACGCCAAATTTTAGCCCATGCTTGAAATAATTCTTGTAGATTACCATTTTCCTTTTTTGCGGTTTCTACAGCAACAGTTAATCCACCTAAGTCGGCTACATTCTCTCCAACGGTTAACTTACCATTAGTCTTAAGACCACCACAAATAATACCATCAAATAATTCTATTTCAGCTTGTGAAAGTTCAGTAAATTTGTTGTAATCTTCTTCACTCCACCAGTTACGGATATTACCAAATTCGTCAAATTTAGACCCGTTGGGATCAAAAGCATGGGTAATTTCATGAGCAATTACTGCACCAATACCACCTAGATTTTCACTCAAGGTATTATCTGAACTATAAAACGGCTTTTGCAGAATTGCAGCAGGGAAAGTAATATCATTTTTTGTTGGATCATAGAAAGCATTGATTAAATTTGCTGGAGCACCTGGTCCTCAAAGAGTCCGGTCAACTGGTTTATATAACTCATTAAAACTATACTGTACCCATGTCTTATTAGCAGCAGATATATTTTCATATAATGATTTATTTGCTGAAACTTGAATGTCATTATATACGTCACTAATTTTATCGGGATAACCAATTTTTAGGGTTATATGATCGAGTTTTTTAAGTGCTTCATTTTTAGTAGATTCGCTAAGCCAGCTGTTATCTTGCAATCTTTGCTTATAAGTTTCAAGCATTTTATTAATCATTTGCTCAACATTGGCTTTTGCGGTTGAGCCAAAATATGATTGGGCGTAATAAATACCAATGACTTCCGCAAATACTCTGTTAGCAACCCTGTAAGCTTGTTTTTCTGTAGAAGGTAATTCTCTAACACCCTCTACCGCCTGCTTGTAGGGAAAAGCAGCCTTTTGAAATTCTTCCGAAAGATAGTCAGCGGAACTATTGACAAATTTTACTAATATCCAGCTTTTAAGTTCTTCGAAGTTTTCGGGATTAACAAGTTCATTAATGTGCTTTAAATAATCTGGTTCGATAACAATAATTTTTTCAGGTACTTTAGAGAAAAGGCTATTTAATAGCTGCTCTATATCTAAAAATTCGAAAGAAGAAGCAAATTGTTGAGTTGAATAAGCATTATACATGCTAGCAAAATCATTTATTTCTTCTTGAGATTTTTTATGTTTGGCTAATTTTTTATCAAATCGAACTGCATTAGCGGCAATTTGTTTACTGTCTTCAGAACTAAGACCGGCTAGAGTTAAGAGCTTAGCCGATTGCTTTTCGAAAGTGTTCAATAATTCTTCAGAAGAAGGATCCTTATAAGCGGAGGCATCTTGTAAAAATGAATTTGGTGAGGCAAAATACAAAGAATTTTGAGAAGTATTCTTCATATCTGCATCTACATAAAAATAGAGGGGTAAGGAAAAAGCATCTTTAATTAATTGAGCTAAATTTTGGTTAAAATCAGAAAATCTGGATAAAGAAAGCAGCTTTTGGAGATCAGGTTTGATTGGTTGAGCACTATCAGCATTTCTCTTATCAAAATCTAAAGTTAGCTTATACAAAGTTATAGCTTTGTCCAAATTATCTAAGTCCGGTAACTTCTTATTATTAAAAGCGAAGTCATTAAAATCCTTCAGAAGTTGTTTTCTAATTTTAGTGTCTAATTCTACGAAACTGTCCATAAGTGGACGATCGGCTGGAATTTTTGCTTTTTCAAGCCACTGTGAATTAGTAGCTAAGTATAAGTTGTCTTGAAGTTTAACATTGGTATTTGCGATAGCAGAATCACCTAAGCCACCACGAATTTTAAAAGTATTCATAATTAATTACTCCTTTAAATTTAATTGTTGAATTAAGTCTAACAAAGAATTAATATTATTTTAATAAAATTCGTATTCGAATTATTTTGAGGTGTAAAAGATGACTATTGGCGAATTGCTTAAAGACTATCGAATAAAACAAGGTAAAAATCAAAGAGAATTTATTGCTGGAATTGTTAGTCAGTCATATTATTCAAAAGTTGAAAAGGAGATACATCGAATTACCGCAGATGATTTGTTGGAAATTTTAAATCATAACGGAATTCCAGTTAAAGAATTTTTTGAAAAATTAGAAATTGATCCAAATCAATGGCAGATTGATAAAATTAATAAACTCATGGAAGAAATAACTAAAGCTAGTTATTCGGAGCAGGCAATAGATCAAATAAGAAAAATCAGGGAAAAGGTGAAAAAGTTAGATTTGAATCCAGAATTAAAAGAGGAGGCTCTATTAATAATTGACGGATTTATAGAATTAGAAAAAGATGATCCAGAAACTTTTGATGAAAAGTTGAGAACTAAATTAAAAGAAAAGATATTTATGATGCCAGAATATAATACACATAAGCTGTCTCTTTATGCTAATTTTATAGATTTATATGATTTTGATAGCAATTTACAAATAATAAGACAGATAAATAAGGTATTAGAAAGAAAACCAATAGAGAGGCAAGAAGAGATCCTATTTGCAATTGTATTGAACGTATTGGGACAAGCTGTTAAAGAGAAAAAGTATGATAAGACAGATGAAATTATTAATTTAATAAATCAAATAAAAGTAATCCCCGAATTCTTTTTTTATCGTGAAATGCTGACTTTTTATGAAGAATTGATTACATATCATTTTGATAAAAAACAAGAGCATATAAGAAAATGTAAGTTGATTTTAGAAAGCTGTGAATGGGGTGGGATGCAGGTATACGGTGAAGAAATGAAAAAATTTTTTGATGAATATAAAGATCAATAAGTCAAAAAATCTCTTGAATCAGCACGACTCAAGAGATTTTTAGATACTATAATTTTTTCATTAGATGTTATATGTGAAAAACTCTCTTTCTTCCAAAAAAATTCAAATACGACTATTTTAAAAATAATTTTAATTCCTTGATAATATTAAAACAACATTAAAACATATGAAAAACGGAGTTAAACATTATGAACGTATTTTTGAAGAACAAAGATTACAGAAGATTTTCAGTCGCTAGTTTCTTATCTAGTGCTGGTGACATTCTTTTTTATTTAGCGTTTATGACTTATGCAAGTAAATTACAAAATTATTCTCTTGCCTTATCATTAATTGCAATCTCTGAATCACTGCCAAGATTATTTGATATCTTTGGTGGCTACTTAGCTGATAGAACAAGAAAAAAGTTTAAGAACATCTTCGTAATGTCTATCGTTAGATTTGTTCTCTATGGCTTAGTTGGGGTATTATTCGTTACCAATGTATCTCAATGGGGATTGGTAATTGCAGTAGTAATTATCAACTTTATCTCTGATATGGCTGGTACTTATGCTGGAGGTTTAAGTGCTCCATTAATTGTTGATTTAGTTGGAGAAGATGAATTTGCGGAAGCCGAAGGCTTTACCAACGGTATTAGTCAAGTGATTACTACGGCGGCTCAATTTATTGGATCAGGATTATTACTTTTCTTATCTTACTCAAGCTTAGCTTTCGTTAATGCATTTACCTTCTTAGCAGCTGGCTTGTTATATGCTAGTGTAGGCCTTCGTCATAAGAAAGATGACAAGCCACTTGAACCACAAGAAGTAAATGAGCAAAAATTCTTTGCGACAATGAAGACTTCATATACTCAAATCAAGAAGGCACCCGGCTTATTGTCAGTTGTTTTAGTAATTGCACTTCTTAACGGTGCATTAACTTCTATGGGTTCATTATTACCAATTATTATGGCGGGTAATCGTTCCACGATGATTATTTCTACTTACAGCTTTACTCTTGCAGTAATTGGTTTAGTAGTAAGTGTTGGTGCAATCTTAGGTAGTACTTTTGGACCACAATTATTTAAAAAGCAATCTGTTTTCTTTATGGTTATTGCTGCCAATGTTTTAAGTGTAGCCACTACAGTTGCTGCAATGTTCGCTAACATTTTTGCAATTATGCCATTTTACTTCTTATTAGCTTTAGTAATAAGTACTGCTTCACTTAAAATGCAACAATGGTTAGTTACGACAATTGATCGTAAGATTTTAGCTTCAAGTGTAGGCTTACTTAATACAATTGTCATGGCGACTTCACCAGTAATGACTACAGTATTAACTACTATTTCAGGCTTAGGGGATGTTAGATATGCCTTATTTGCACTCTTAGCAGTTGAAATTATTATTTTGTTTGTCGCAGTTAAATTGAGTGTTAAGACTAAAGTAAACAAAGAGGAAGTTAAATCCGCTGTTGTAGTAAATAAATAGCTTATAAAATTAATGTTTAGCTACAAATTAAAAGATTACCTAATGAAACGAAAATTGAATCATGAATCGATTACCTCAAGAATATTAGTGAGATCATCAAAAAAATTCTATTAAATCAAAGTACAAGACAAGATTTAATAGAATTTTTTTGTTATAAGCCAAATTAATATATTTGTATACTATATATAATAAGTTATTAAGGAAGTCTTAAGCTTAGCGCTTTGTAGGCAGTAGAATATCTTTATTGATCAGGACTTGGTATGATTAAGTTAATCAATCATAAGTCATACAAAGATTAAAAATAGCTAGCTAAATCAATCTTTTATGTATTTTTAGGAAAGGAAGCCTAACTATGATGGAAGATAAACATGGAATTAAAGACAAAGTAGCAGGTAAGCTTAAAGAAGTAGAAGGAAAAATCACCGGTGATAAAGCTCGTGAGGTCGAAGGAAAAGCTCAACAAGCTAAAGGAAAGGTGAAATCTAAGGCTACTGAAGTAAAAGAAGACTTAGAATAATCTACTTATTGTATATTTTAGAAATAGGAGGCGATCCCCATGCTTCACTGGATTTGGGTTTTGATTGTCGGAGGCGTAATCGGGTTGATTGCAGGAGCCATTACTCATAAAGGCGGCTCAATGAACTGGATTGCAAATATTATTGCTGGGCTAGTAGGCTCATCTCTAGGCGAGGCTTTGCTGGGTGCCTGGGGTCCGCAAGTAGCGGGAATGGCAATTGTTCCATCGTTACTAGGAGCTATTATTTTAGTTATTTTAGTTTCATGGATTATGACAATGCTATTTGGGTCAAAAGCTCATTCATAAATCATATTTAACACAATTTAATAATTCTCTCTCAAAAGAGCAGTCTTAGTCGACTGCTTTTTTCTATGGGCGGCCTTTTAAATTTTCATAGTATAATGGATGTGATATAAAAATCTAGGTAAGAAAAGAGATAACAATGCGTTTAATTTCATGGAATATTGACTCCCTTAATGCCGCTTTAACTAGTGATTCACCGCGTGCCCAACTTACGCGTAGCGTTTTAAATACAATAAAAGAAAAAGATGCCGATATTATTGCTATTCAAGAAACTAAATTACGTTCTACAGGTCCAACGAAGAAGCACCAAGAAATTCTTGCAGAGATGTTTCCTAACTATGACTATGTCTGGCGTTCTTCTGAAGAGCCAGCAAGAAAAGGCTATGCAGGGACGATGTTTTTATATAAAAATACTTTAACGCCTGAAGTAACTAAGCCAGCTATTGGCGCACCGGATACAATGGATTATGAGGGACGAATTTTAACCTTAGAATTCGATAATTATTATGTTACTCAAGTCTATACTCCTAATTCTGGTAATGAATTGAAGCGATTAGAAGATCGTCAAATTTGGGATGAAAAGTATACAGAATATTTACAAAAATTAGATAAAAGTAAACCAGTAATTGCGAGTGGTGACTATAATGTTGCCCATACTCCAATTGATTTGAAACACCCAGAAAATAACCACCATAACGCTGGCTTTACTGATGAAGAGCGTCAAGGCTTTGATAAATTATTGAAGCTTGGCTTTACTGATACCTTTAGAAAGGTCCATGGAAATGTAGAAGGTGTTTACTCATGGTGGGCTCAAAGAGTAAGAACTAGTAAAGACAATAACTCAGGCTGGAGAATTGACTATTACATTGTTTCTGATAGAATTGCTGATCAGGTAACTAAATCAGAAATGATCGATACCGGAGATCGCAAAGATCATTGTCCAATTATGCTAGAAATTAATTTATAATTATCCACTTGTGGATAAGAAAAGAAGATCGTTTAGGTCTTCTTTTTTAATTTAGATGGGAAGTGAAGGCTGTGGATAACGTTTTAAAAGAAGCAATTTTAAATGGTTTATACGATAAGGATAAAAATAATGGTAATGAATTCTTTAGTCCGCAATTAGTAAGTAATGATAAAGAGAACAAGATCTGGTTTACTTTGCGGCAACAATTACTGTCAGCTACTTCTTTTACTTGGGCAATTGCATTTATTTCTGAAAATATGCTTGTTCCATTTAAATTAGTTATGTCGGAACTAGCTAAAAAAGGAATTAGCGGTACGTTAATTACAGGTACTTATCTTGGCTTTAATAGTCCAAAAGTTTTCAAGGAATTAATGAAAATACCGAACCTGAAAGTTAGGCTAAGTGAAGAAGCTGGTTTTCACGCTAAGGGATATATTTTTAATCATGAAGATTATCAAACTATTTTAATTGGGAGTGCAAATTTTACTAGATCAGCTTTATTGAAAAATTGCGAGTGGGGATTAAAAGTAACATCTCATGAAAATGGCCAATTAGTTCAAGAAGTTAATAATCAAATTCAAATTGCGTTGACTACTAGTATTCCGCTTACCAATTCCTGGATTAGAGAATATGAGAAAAATTGGCAACCTGTCAAAAAGACAGCTATGCATTTGGTAAACAATCAGAAAGAAGATATTTTGCCTAATAAGATGCAAAAAGCAGCTTTAAATAATTTAACTGCTCTAGTAAATGAGGATGCAAAAAGAGCCCTGGTCGTTTCTGCCACTGGGACTGGAAAAACATATTTGGGAGCATTTGCAGTTCGAGAATATCAACCTAAAAAGTTTCTTTATCTAGTTCATCGAGAACAGATTGCTAAAAAATCTTTAGAGAGTTTTTATAAGATAATTGGCGGAAGTCGTGAGGACTATGGTTTATTAACTGGAAATAAGCATGATTTTAATAAAAAGTATCTTTTTGGAACTATTCAAACTTTAAGTCAGGACAAAGTTTTAGCAGAATTAGATTCAAAAGAATTCGATTATATTTTAATTGATGAAGCTCACCGAGTAGCTGCTCCAACTTATCAAAAAATTTTAGAACACTTTACGCCTAAATTTTTACTAGGAATGACCGCTACGCCAGAAAGAATGGATAAGCAAAACATCTATGAAGTATTTGATTATCACTTAGCTTATGAAATTAGGCTAAAGGATGCCTTGAATGAGCAGATGTTAACACCATTTCACTATGTGGGAGTAGAAGATTATACGGTAGGTGATGAGGTAATTACTGAAACTAGTAAATTAAAAGACCTAGTTGCTGAAAAGCGAGTTGATTATGTCCTTAAGCAGCTTGATTACTATGGCTATTGCGGTAAAAAAGCTAAAGGCTTAGTATTTTGCAGTCGGCAAGAAGAAGCACGAAAGTTAGCAGAATTATTTACGCAAGCAGGACACCCTGCACAGGCTCTGACTAATGAGGACAGGCAGAAGAAACGAGTAGAAGTAACTAAAAAGTTAGAAAATGGTGAATTAGAATATATATTTACCGTAGATCTATTTAACGAAGGCATCGATATTCCGTCCCTCAATCAGATTGTGATGCTCCGAAATACCCAATCGAGTATTATTTTTATTCAACAACTAGGGCGTGGGCTGCGTAAATTCCCGGAAAAAGACTATGTAACTGTAATTGATTTCCTGGGTAATTATAAGAATAATTATCTAATTCCAATTGCCTTAAATGGTGATAAGAGCCGTGACAGAGATCAAGTTGTTAGAGAAAGTAAATTACCGCAAGTTATCGATGTTTCAACAATTAACTTTACTGAGGTAGCTTCACAAAGGATTTTAGATTCACTTGAAAAAATAAAATTAGATAGCATGCGGGAACTAAAAAAGTCCTACGAAGATTTAAAGGCAAAACTGGGTCGCGCACCTCTTTTATATGACTTTTATCAATATGGAACAACCGCTCCAACTGTTTTTGCCAAAAATCACCTTTTAGCCCACTATGGCGATTTTTTAAAGAAAATGGGAGAAAACGTCGAGCTAACAGATTATCAAAGTTCTATTTTATCTTTTGTAACGAAGGAGTTGCTATTTGGTAAAAGACCGCATGAATTATTACTCTTAGAAAGCTGCTTAATTAAGGAAAAGGTAAGTGAGGCATCCTATCTACAATTACTTGAAGGAAAAAATTGTTACGTAAATGATGCTGTACTAGAGTCAGTTGAGAAAGTTTTATCCTTAGAATTTTTTGACGTGAAACAAGGAAAAACAACAAAAAAAGAGCAGTATGGCAATGTTCCCTTAGTTGAAAAAATAGGAAAGAACTATTTATTCTCAAGTCAACTTTCACAGGCCTTAAGTGATAATCAGCAATTTAAAGACCTATTTAGCGATGTCATAAAAACAGGCTTGGCGCTTTCAAAAGAATATAATTCTGATCAACAATTTACTTTGTATAAGCAATACGATCGTAAAGACGTTTGTCGCCTCTTAAACTGGCCTAAGGATGTTTCAGCACCAATGTATGGTTATCGGGTTGGTGAAAAAGAAACGCCAATTTTTATCACTTACCAAAAAGATTCAAAGAAGAAGAGAAATGCCCGCTATCATAATACTTTAGAAAATGGACATAGTTTACGGTGGTATACCCGTACGCCGCGTCACATTGATTCAGATGAAGTAAAACGGCTGCTTAATACAAAAGATATGAAATTACACCTATTTGTTAAGCAAAGCGATGCAGCAGGAAAGGAATTTTATTACTTAGGTGCTGCCGATATCCAAAAGGATTCTGTTAAAGAAGAAAAAATAGGTTTAAAGCAAAAGAGTACGGTTGGAATGAATCTGATTCTCAAGCATCCGTTAAATCAAGCTATCTATGATTTGCTTTTTAGTTAAGAATTAAGCATAGTTTAGAATAAATTATAGAAATTCATAATAATTATTTGGTAAATTTTAAGTTGCGAAAATGGAGGATGAGATAAGAGTGAAAATTAAACTAGTCTCCTTAATTGCTCTACTAGCGTTAGTTTTGACCGGATGCAGTTTTCAAAACAAACCTAATAGAGCTGCTGCAGCACACAAGTACTATGTTGAAAAACGTGAAACGCCGAAAAACAATCTCAATGTAATTCCAACATTGTTTTTCCATGGAGGATTAAGTAATTATCATGGGGAAGAGAATATGGTAAAAGCTGCTCAAGAAGCTGGAGTGACTAATTCTGTCATTAGAGCCGATGTAGATGCCAATGGAAAGGTTAAACTGATTGGGACTATTCCAAATAACGCTGTTAATCCAATTGTAGAGGTAAACTATCGAAATAATGTTCAACTTGATTTTAAAGAAAATGGACGTTACGCCAGAAATGTAGTTCAGACTTTACAAAATGAGTATGGAATTAAAAAGATAAATATGGTGGGACATTCCCTGGGAAATACTTCAATTATGTATTATCTATTGCAAGCTGCTCACAATCTAAATTTACCAAGGCTAAATAAGCAAGTCTCAATTGGTGGACATTTTGATGGACTTGATTTTAAGCAGTTGCCAATTGTTATTAGACAGCCTGCTAATCTTCGAGTGGATAATGAAGGAAAGCCAAATAAAATGAATGTCACCTATCGTGAAATGGCAAAATTACGAACACTTTATCCAACCAAAGAAATAGATGTCTTAAACATTATTGGTAATATTGGTGGAAATTCGGATGGGATTGTAAAAAATGCTTCATCTCTTTCATTAGAATATTTAGTTGCTCCTATGGCTAAAAGCTATCGTGTAGTCACAATAACTGGCAAGAATGCGGAACATGGGCAATTAACTTATAATAAACAGGTAGAGAAACAAATTATTAATTTTTTATGGCTACAATAGCAAAATAAAAGAAGATGTTTGAAAGGTAGTGACCCCGGAATTCGGACATGGATTTCGGGGTTTTCCTATGACCAAATTATCTAAAGAAGATCAAATGAATCTCTTTAAAGAATGGAAATACTAACATAAAGGTACTAAGTATTTAAGTAAGAATATGGGATGAACTAAGATGAGTAAAATTCAAGAGTTTATTAGAGAAGACATTAGAAAAAATCCAGAATTGAAAGAACAATATGAGCAAGTGAATTTAAATTTGGATGCTTCAATTTTTGTTAGAGAAATGCGCGACTGCTAATGTTTTTGGTTAAAAGAGATATTTTAATTAAAAACTTTTCAAATTTAGAGTACGAAAAAAGCCACTTAAGAAAAGTGACTTCTGATTGTTTTGCTCACGAAGCATTAACGCTTAATTTCTTGGATCAATCGAGTAACTGAATCAACGAGTCGTGAAGCTTGGTACAATATTAAACCAATAGCAATTAAAGTAAATGCGTCAAGCAAGGCGTACAATTCCTTAAAGAGAACTTGATTAGGCTACCTTGCTAGCGCGCATATATTTATCAAAAGACGTCTTGTGGGTGGTCGTTGAACCACCTTTTTTATTGCAAAATTTTCAGGTTTCCCGTATCACAATATATTATATTAAAAATGGCGAAAATTATAATTTAACTAATAAATAATTAAAATTATTGTTGACTTTTAATTTTTATCGTTGTAATATTATGTTCAATCAAAAATAAAAATGGCTTTGATAAGGAAAGTAAGTTTTACTGAAGTACTACAGAGAGTTTCTGGTTGGTGCGAAGAAACAACGAAGGTTTAGCTGAAAATCACCTTTGAGTAGAAATTACGAATTGAGTAGTTTCAGGGCACGCCCTTTACAGCGTCGACGTATCGCTCTTTTTGAGCCGCACGTGCAACGAGGCTGGGGCTATGCCCGGCGAACATAGGTGGTACAGCGCTAAAAAGCGCCCTATTAGATCAAAATAATTGGTCTGGTAGGGCGTTTTTTCTTTAACAACGCTGTTAAATTGTAAAACAGGAGGATAATTTTATGAATGCACAATTATCAAAAAAATCGAAGTTTTTTTGTTTAATGATGACCTTCGTTATGATTTTAGAATTTTTTGCAATGGTTAATATCGGATTAATTGTTAAGTATGCTAAGAAAAAAGCATGGAAGGAATTAGCTAAAGTTGTTATTCGTTTTGCTAAAGGTGCGGGTGTTAGAACGAATGCAGCCATTGTTGCAGCTCAGTTGGCTGTATGGGCTGTCCAATGTGGAATGAATTGGGATTAATTATGCAACATGTAGTAGATTTTCTAATTACTTATGTCCTTGTAGTTATATATTATTTTCTGGATAGCGGATATTTTCGCCCATTTGCTTCCCTAATTATGACTTTAGTATTAATAGGTTCAGGATATTTCATTGGCAAGCTATATTATGAATATAAAAATAGAATTAATAAATAACTAAAACTATAGCTTTTAGCAATTTTCGGTGTAGTGCTACTTATGACGAATATAAATTGCATTATCTACCATTAGGAAAAGAATATACTCAATCAAGTAGCTTTACTTTAGCTATGAAATAAAAATCATATATCTAATCTAAAAATTTTTATATCTTAGTAGATAATTTTAATAAAAAAATAATACTTTAAACAGACAATTATTGACTTTTAATTTTTATCACTGTAATATTATGTTCAATAAAAAATAACAACAGCTTTGATAAGGAAAGTAAGTTTTACTGAAGTACTACAGAGAGTTTCTGGTTGGTGCGAAGAAACGACGAAAGTTTAGCTGAAAATCACCTTTGAGCAGAAATTACGAATTGAGTAGTTTCAGGGCACGCCCTTTACAGCGTCGACGTATCGCTCTTTTTGAGCCGCACGTGCAACGAGGCTGGGTTATGCCCGGCGAACATAGGTGGTACAGCGCATAAGCGCCCTATTAGATCAAGATAATTGATCTGGTAGGGCGCTTTTTTCTTAACAAGGCTGTTAAGTATAGGAATAATTGGAGGAAAATTATTATGAAAAAGTTTATCAAGAGGTGGAGTATACAGTACAAACGCTTTTTCACCTGATAGATTTGGAAAGTGTATATTAAATAAAATGGACCTAGGAGAATTAAAAAATTTGGCCAAAATAATTTTTAAACCTGCAACTGTGAGATATTTAAAATCTCATGCATGGAAGAAAGCATCAGCAATGATGGTAAATGCAATTGTGCAGTATGCACCTAAGAAAGTTGCTAGTTTGGCTGTTAAAAAGCTTGCAAATCTTGCACTACCTGGAGTTGGTTGGGCATCAGTAGCATGGTGGGGGGCTCAATGTGGTTGGGATGAATTCCATTAAAAAGTTTTTAAAATGGATACTTGGATTATTACTAATTAATTTTGCAGGACTAATACTAACTACACTTTATTCGGCTTATTACAGCTTTGGTACTATGATTTTTGGAGTTCATACCGAAGCCGCCATAAAGGATTTTTGGAATACTGAATTTATTACTGCGGTTCCTTTTATTATTGGAGTAAATTTACTCGCAATTAGCACTGCACTTTTTCGAATGTATAAGAATAAGAAGAAAAAACTCTTAGTTAGTTTGATAAATTGGTGTAAGTCATATTTCGAAAGATACACTCACTGGATATAGAGGACAATAGTCTTATGAAAAGAAAGCAATTAATTTTATATTTTATTTGTTTAACATTGGTAATGGAACTTTATAATTTTCTAATTGCCCCATATATTTCAAATTTGTTTTTGAATATTATATTAAGCGGAATATGCGGAGGACTAATTACTTTAGTAGTTTATAAATTGAGCAAATAGAAAAGTTTTTAATTTAGTAGTAGATTTTTTGCTTATTATAAAATTTATTTCATTTTTATAGTTCAAATTTAATCTAGCTACCATTAAGGATTTTTTGGAATACTGAAATCTTATGAAAGTACGAGAAACTATTATGAAAAAAGGTATTGTTACAACTCTTTTTTATAAATATGATATAACAACAACTTTTGTGTTACTGGCTTTATTAAATCTTGGATCACCGTGGGGAAATTTTTCTTACCGTATGGTTATGGTTCTAATGAACATTGTTGTTGGAGCTAGTATGGAATATTTAGTTAATAGATTTTCTTCAACAAGACGCCCATTGTTTAAAGGGATGGTAGCTTTAATTTTACTTTTTATAAATATAATTTGGATTTTAGTTACGGTCATCTAGTCAAGTGATGGTGAATTATGAAAAAGCTACTACTAGTTTTGAAATAGTATTAGGATTAATTCCTTTTCTTCCTATACTTTCAGATACTATTTTTAAAACGAATATCCATACTTCAATTATAAATGTGACAATGCAGTGGCTACTATGTGTTAAGATACCTATTTTACTTATTTGTATTTTGTTATATCTGTATTTTTGGTACACAATTTTTAAAGAAATTAAAAAAATCCTACTATAATTGAAAGATATATGTAATTCTCTAAAGCGTAGCGCTTGGCTATTCCGAGACGACACGGAAGACGGCTTTAGCTGCCTGGAGCGTCGAGGATAGACTTGCCCGAAGCGGATGGGAGTTAGAGAGCAAAACAAAAAGCAGTTTTTGAACTGCTTTTTTTCGTATATTTAAATTAAATAGATGCAGACGATATATTAGGATCGTGCAGAAAATGGGTGCTTGATACTACCACTGTGTGATGATATTTAACTTTTTTAGTTGCTTCATCAATTGAAGTAGATACCTGCAGTCTGCCTTGGCACAAAAGTTGACGACCTTTGTCGCAGTGCTTATAAATTGCGTTGGCCAACTTATCGAAGGCTAAACAGCGGATGTAATCAGCTTCTTTTCGGTTATCTTGTCGAGGCACGGCCATTGTAAACCATGTATAAGGGCGTCCATTAGCTGATTGTTTAAGTTCAGGTGTGTTAGTCAATCTTCCTAATAAATTAATATCGTTCATTTCTATTCTCCTAATTTAAATTTTTCCGTTTAATTAAATATAAAGTCTAACATATTGAGCCTTATTATCCGAAAGGTGCATGATTGCTGAAGTTAGACTGTCCAATTTACTCTCAATACGTATAAGCAGGACTAGGGCAATTACCACGCCAGACGCCTGTTTCAGTACGTATTTGATGATTTCTTGTATCATAATTTAAATCATTATCCTTCCTCTATAAAAAAGAAGGAGGGAGCAAACCCCTTCCCTTAAATAAACTCTTATTTAGCGTTAAAAATAGGAGTACTTTGAGTTTCGTAGTATTTAGCTCCTACGATGGTAGCGTAGAGGTTAAGACCTGCTTTCTCAAAGATATTTGCGTCAACAATCTTTTGCATTACAGACTTAGCAGTATCAGCATCGACATCTTTAGGATTGTGTAAGACGATCACAGTATCTTTGCCATTTTCATCTTTAAAAATTAACTTTAAAACCTTAGTCATTTAAATTCTCCTCTCTTAAATTATTCTTGGTTGTCAGATGCAAGCAAGGTGGTATCTGAAACTTCTGGTTCGGCAACAGTACCGTTGATTAATGAACCTAATGCGGTAGCAACTTCATAGATAGCTTCGTTACTTGCTTCTTTCTTAAGATGATTCAAGTTGAATCTCTTTTGCTTTTCTTCGCCATCAGCAACGTAGAGAATAGTCATCTTTTTGCCAATAAATTCGGATAAAATCTTCATTTAACAAATCTCTCTTTTGTATTTTTAGAATATAGATATAAACCAATAAAATGGCTTGCGAAAGCACCAAAAAAGCAATGATGCTTTCTCGACGGTCTTTCTTCGATCGATACATCATTGCTTAGTTACTTTTCTTAATTATTTATGTCTTTCTTGATGTGGTTATTAGTATAGCATAAAATTTTTTTAGCTCAAAGAAATTATTGCATCAAACAAGTTTCGATTTTCTTGCGATAGATTATGATTAACAACAATAACGGTTTTATTAATATCTTTTAAAAGGATCTGCTCAAGTTCAATTGCAGTTTTTTCTTCTACTCCAGTTGTACCTTCGTCCATAAGAAAAATATCAAAGTCACGTAACAAAGCACGTGCTAAAGCTAGTCTTTGCAACTGACCACCAGATAAACTGCTACCATTTTTTTCAATGTATTTATCTAAGAACTCATCGCTGTTATCTAGATGAACTTGATGTAAAACTTGTTTTAATTTATTGTCTGAGTAATTATTTGTTAAGTTCAAATTATCACGTACTGAACCTTTTATAACTTGAGGATGTTGATCTAAATAGAAAATATTCTCATGTAGTTGTTTAGGAGAATAGTCTTTTAAACTGTTGCCTTTTAATAAAATTTCACCCTTATAGGAGGAGTAAAATCCAGCAAGCAACTTGAGGATTGTACTTTTTCCACAACCGCTAGCCCCATCAAGTAAATATTTCTTATTGCGTTCGAATTTATAAGAAAAATTATTAATAGTTTTTTTCGTCGCATTAGGATATGAAAAATCAATATTTTTCATTTCTAAAAATGGAGATTCAGAAGTACCTTTTAATTCAGCTTGATTATCGTAATTTTTCTTAATAAATAAGTTGAATTTGTTAAAAATAGGTTCTGTGCTCTTTATATAACTTAAATAGTTTGGAAGATTACCTACGCCGTTAAATATATTACCTGTTAGATTAGTAATAGAAAAAATTGCTCCAATGGAAATAATTCCTTGATAAGCCAAAATTCCAGAAAGACCTGTCAATCCTACTTGAGAAAGAACATTACATAGAAATCCTAAGGCTGCAATACCACCGTAAACTTTTGCTTGATTTACATAAGCCGATTTCAATTTTTTTGATTCTCCACTAATTTTTTCTTTCATTAAAGATAAAGCGTTAAAAGAAAACAGCATATTAAAGTTGCTTAATAAATTGGAAGAGAGGGCTACAAACTTTTCGTTCTCTGTAGATAATTCTGATGATGTTTTGGCTAGTTTATTATTGAGTATTTTGGGTAAAAATAGGGTTATAAAAGCTAAAAAAATAGAAGCGAGCATAATCCAAATATTATATTTCCAAAGTGTAATTAAAGAGAGAATAATCGATGAAATAGCTTCTACGACAATGTAAAGATATGTAATACCCTTATCGACAATTTGTTGAGTATCATTATTCATCCAAGAAACGAATTTACTGTTATCTGATGAATTGTATTCTTGATAACTTTCGTGAGAAATTGTTTCAACAATATTAGCCCTAATTTTATTAGCAATGCTTTGTTCAAATTTGGTTTCAAAAATTGAGAGTGAGTAGCGAATTATAATTATGATGCTCCAAATTAACAACCAAAAAATCATTTGTGTGTAGAATTTTGAAAGGTGCTTGTTGATTACTGCATTGATAACATTAGCCATGATAACAGCACCGTATACTTCTAAGCCTGCAACTGCTATAAGGAGCATTACGATAAAGATGAATTTATATTTGTAATGGAAAATGTACTTTTTCATTTTAAACCTCTTAAATTTCTAATAAAGTAGATATTAGAAGATTGGCGAATGAAGTGTTTGCTAGATTTTCTAACCAGGCCCAATCACCATTAACATTAGTCTCCAAGTAGTACCAACAATTGTCTTTAATAATAAAGTCTACTGTGCCAAAAGTTATTTTGGCTTTTTCAAAAAAATATTGGATGCTTTTCTGAATATTATTTGGTAAGTCTACTTTGTTAACGTTTAATTCTTTTAATTGTGAATGCCAATCTTTTCCAAAATAGTTAGTATATTTATATGCAATCATTCTTTTACCGAATACTGTAACTCTGATTTCTTTTGAATCAGAATTGAGATAGTTAGGCTGGTATATTGCAGGGACTTCTGAGATGAATTTTTTATCCTCATTATTCAACTGAGCAAAATTTTTTGTATTAAATTCAACTAAATTATTGTTGTTAATAAAAAACATGTGGTGACAAATTGCTTTAACAATATTTTTATCGCTTTGCTCAGAAAAATATTTTACTTTATTAAAGTCATTGCTAATAACTGTTGGGATTAGATTAAAACCCGCTTCTTTGGCAAGCTTTAATTGATATGGCTTTAACAAAAAGCCATCAGAAATTGAGGGCATTGATACCTTATTAGGATATAACTGTGGTATTGATGAAATTACAGCTTTCCATTCTTGCTCATAATAAATTTGTTCATAGGTTGACATATTTTTCTGTGAATACATATCGATAGAAAAGTGTCTAAACCAAATATAATCATAATCGTCGAGATTAAATTCTATATTTGATCGATTGTCCTTAAGAATGATTTGTACAGCTGGATCATTATAATTTATTGTAAAAGAGAAGAATCCTTCGGAAATATCATTATCATTTATACGATCATAATCAATACCGTTAGAAAGAAAATGGACCCCCATTTCATCTGTTTCAGTATCTATTTGAGTTGAAAAAATAAGAATTTTTTTCTTAGCATCTAAATGATAATTAGCTCCATATTTATCTAATACTGCATGTTTAAAATCTTTATCAATCTTTTCGTGTGAATATGTCCGTTTTCTTAAATTGTTTTTTAGTAAAAATGGAAGCGCTATAATTCATACCTCTCTCTTTGACAAAAAAGATCTCCGCTTTAATTGCGCGCGCCTGAACCTAATTCAAAATGAATATACCAGTTAGGTAACTGTTCCATGATTTAACACTTTCTTTCTTAATTACTGATAAAAATTTGTTTTAACAATTTTATACTTTAGAACCAAGGGCCTTTTTGTCTTGGGTTGTCATCCCCCAGATAATGCTCATTGCAGTAACATACCTTTCCTTTAAAATTGATAACGTTGAACTATTTATACAGTGTAATCCATGGTGGTAATAATGTAAGTTTCATAATTATCTGTTCCTTTCTACATAGAACGTCTGTCTTCTGGTAACATAATGTATACAAATGTAGTCTTCATAATCGTTGTCTCCTTTACTTAAACTTTATCAACATACCATCTATAGTGCTTTCGGGTTTCTTTTTTTCTACAGTTGTTATGTGATCTTTCTTTTTTTTTTTTTTTTTTGGATTCATGTAAGTGCCTCGCTTCTTAATTTATGTCTTAAGTATATTTAGATTATTTTGATAAATTAAAAAAAGTCGTATTTGAACATTTATGTCAAAATACGACTTTTTTTAATTTGTGTATTTAGTTATAACACCATTTAGTGCATGACTATATTCGTCCATTCCAGCTAACTTAATACTATGAGTAATATCTTTACAGTTTTCTATATAAACTTGTTTTTTATGGAAATGGTAGTCAATTAGATTTTGATAAAATGCAATTAACTCTTTTTCTAAAAACAAGCGCGGCTTTATGGAAATTTTCTTTGAATTTTGTAAAAGATAATCTGTGTAGGTGTAGTTTCCTTCTTTAATGGACAGATAGAGCAAATTACCAATGATACTTAATAACACTTCTTGTATATCTACTTCTTTTGTATCTATAAACTTGTTAATAGCTTGTTTTGTAATGAAAAAATTACTATCTAAGTCATAAAATTCCATAAAATTACAAAATAGAGTTAATTTGTTTAAGTTAATAGATGGCATGTTGAAGATTTGATTTTTTAAATCTTCCCTTACTTGTATATCTGGTTCATCATCATTTGTTTTCATGCATTCAATCCAACCGCTTATCGATAAAGATAATTCATTCTTATTTGGTAAATGACTTTTATCTATTTCTTCTTTTAAAACTTCTAATTGCTTCTTATCTGATCTATAGTATGCATCTAAAGCCTCTTCCTCTATAGATAAATTCCGATAATGTTCAAAATCTCCTTTTAAAGTTAAATTTTTAAAAAAAGACCAAAGAGGAATACCATTGTGTTCTAAAACAGCAATCAGATCTTCAGCAGTAATACGATGACCATTCTTTTCAACTTTTGAATAATATGAAGTACTAACAATTCCATCTGCAAATTGTCGTTGGGTTAGCCCCCTTTTTATTCTTTCCTCTTTAAGTAATTCACCAATCGTCATATTTTTTCCTCCTAATGTTCAAATACGACATTTTTAAAAATTATTTTAATTCCTTGCTAAGATTAAGGCAACCTTAAAATAAAGGAGTTAAACATTATGAACGTATTTTTGAAAAATAAAGATTATAGAAGATTTTCAATTGCTAGTTTTCTATCAGGGACTGGGGATGTACTTTTCTACTTAGCATTTATGACTTATGCAAGTAAATTACAAAACTACTCTCTAGCCTTATCATTAATTGCAATTTCTGAATCTATTCCAAGATTATTTGAGATTTTTGCAGGTTATTTTGCCGATAGAACACATAAGAAGTTCAGAAATGTTTTCTTAATGGCAGTCGCAAGATTTATTTTATACGGTCTTGTTGGAATTTTATTTGCTACTAATGTTTCAGATTGGAATTTAGTGATTGCAGTAGTAGTAATTAACTTCTTCTCAGATACTTTTGGCTCATATTCAGCCGGGTTAGTATCTCCATTAATTGCAGATATCGTTGGTAAAGAAGAATTCGGTGAAGCAGAAGGCTTTACTGGTGGAGTATCGCAAATCATTAATATGGTTGCACAATTCGTTGGTTCAGGTTTACTTTTGTTCATGTCATACTCAAGTTTAGCTTTTGTTAATGCACTTACTTTCCTTGTAGCAGGGATTTTATACTTAAGTGTTGGCTTGAAACATAAAAAAGCTGGTCAATCACTTGAGCGTCAAGAAGTTAATGAGCAAAAATTCTTGGCAACAATGAAGTCATCATACATGCAAGCTAAAAAGGCACATGGTTTATTAACCATTATGGTTATTGTTGCTTTACTTAATGGTGTATTAGGTGCAATGAGTGCTTTAATTCCAATTGTAATGGCAGGTCATAAGTCAACCATGTTAATTGGTAGCTACAGTTTCACAATGGCATTAATGGGCGTATTAGTCAGTCTTGGAGCTGCATTTGGTAGTATGTTTGGTCAACAATTATTTAGAAATGTTTCAGCATTCGCAATGACAATTACTGCCGGAATCTTAAGCTTCTTAACGACTCTATCTTCAATCACAGCTCATATTTACGCTATCTTGCCATTCTTCTTCCTTTTAGCAGCTACAGCTAGTATCGCTTCTATTAAATTAACTCAATGGTTAGTAAATACAGTTGAACATAAAATTTTGGCTTCAACTATGGGACTACTTAATACTTTTGCAATGGCGTCTGCACCAGTCATGACTACTATCTTTACTACTATTTCAGGCATTAGTGATGTTAGATATGCTTTAATTGTATTGCTTGCAGTAGAGGTAAGTGTTGTATTCGTTGCTGTAAGATTAAGTGTAAAAGTTAAAAGATCTCAAACAGAAGCTGAAACAGTTATTAAAGTTAGTGAATAGTACAATGTAAAGTAATGTTTAACGTCAATAAAAAGACATACTTAATGGAAATGAGTGGAGCTAATCCCCTAAAGTTGGACATGAATTTGGGCGTCACTACATTGAAGCATCTTCTTTTTTAAATCTTATTATCATGATGCTTCTTTTTATCAAAATTATGAAGCCAGATACCCCATGCGGCTTGAAATTCGATAATTAATATGCTAGTAGAGATGAGCACTAAGAGAATTAAGGCATAACTAGCTGTTTCACCTAATTCAGAGGTATCAAAACCATATGTAAAGAGTTTACCGCCTCCATACATAATCAAAATTATCCAATAAATGTTTGCTAGCCACCACAATTTTCTCATTTAGATACCGCTTTCATCAACTATATATAGCTATTATAGCATTCTTATAGTTAATTAAAAGTTTGCTGCTGGGCTCTTAGGAGAAAGATAAGTGTATAATAAGTAGAAAATAGAGAGGCAAGTGAACTAAATGGGACAAGCGTGGGATAAATTTAAAGAAAATACAACTGTGCATCGTCTTGTGACCCTCTGTTTAATTATTCTCGTTTTATATGCAGCTCGCTCGATGATGAACACCATCTTGCTAACGTTTATTTTCACATATTTAATTGTGCATTTAATTCGGTTTACGCAAAAGAAAATTCCTAGCCTACCCGCGCAGATAATTGTAGTTCTTGCTTATCTCTTAGTAATTGCAATTATTTATTTTGCAATTACGATCTATGTGCCAATTTTAATTAAGCAAATTGTAAAAATGACTCATTCTCTGATTAAATTCTATCAATCGGATGATATGAACTGGGTATCACGCTACTTAAGTCATTACATTAGCAATAGTGAAATTACAACACAGGCAAAACATGGTGTAACTATTTTGGTTCATGCTTTAACTAATTTTGGAACATTGACTATAGCGTTTTTCATGTCGCTAATCATGAGCTTTTTCTATACGATTGAGCTTAATTCCATGACTGAATTTTCTCATACTTTTTTGCAGAGTCGTCACTTATCTTGGCTATTTGAAGATATTGCATATTTTGGCAATAAGTTTGTTAACACTTTTGGTGTTGTCTTAGAAGCCCAATTTTTTATTGCTTTATGTAATACCGCAATGACAATGATCTGCTTAATTATTATGAGAATGCCGCAAATTATAGCTTTAGGATTGATGGTATTTATTCTTAGCTTAATTCCGGTTGCTGGGGTTATTATTTCTTTAATTCCCTTGAGCTTAGTTGCTTATTCAGTTGGGGGACTGAGGTATGTAATCTACATCTTTATTGTGATTATGATTATTCATGCCATTGAAGCCTATATTTTGAATCCAAAGTTTATGGCAAGCAAAACAGAATTACCAATCTTTTATACCTTCGTTGTTTTACTAGTCGGAGAACACTTTTTGGGAACCTGGGGTCTAATTGTTGGTGTGCCGATCTTTACATTTTTACTAGATATCCTCGGGGTAAAATCAGTTAAAAAGAAAAAGCCACAAATTTTGAAAATTGAAGATAAAAAATAAAGCAGCTGTAAAGGCTGCTTTTTGTGTATTGTAAATATGATTGTAGGATATATGAGATTATGAATGGAGTTTGGTTATTCACAATACACTATTAATTACGCAAATAATTGTCTTTTTTGTTTTTTTATAAAAATCCCGAGTACTTATGATAGCGGTCTCATGTAACTTTTTGATAAACTGAAAATGAAAGAAAGATATGAGGCGACGTTATGAAAAAATATGATTATATAATTTTAGGAACTGGGCCTGCCGCTTATAAATTAGTTAAGCTCTTAGATACACAACATAAGTCTATTTTAACCGTCGAAAGTGGTTTGTTTGGTGGGACTTGCCCGAATGTTGGCTGTGAACCAAAAATATATTTAGATGGAGTAGTTCAAGCAGTTTTATCAAATCAACAATTTGAAAAAGAGGGAATAATTTCTCAAGGCGGAAAATTAAATTGGGCTCAACTAATGAAAGACAAAAAGGCACGATTTGCAAGCTGGCCAAATGAAACAAGAAAAAATATTAGTAAAATCAGTGATGTAATTAGCGGGAGTGCCCATTTTGTTGATCGACAAACAATTGAAGTAAATAGACAATATTTCCAGGGAAATAGAATTATAATTGCTACCGGAAGAAGGCCCCATGAGCTCTCAATTCCAGGAGCGAAGTTCTTACACGATAGTTCTGATGTTTTATCTTTAGGCACATTACCTGAACACACTACTTTTATTGGCGGTGGTTATGTAGCAATGGAATTAGCGACATTTTTAGCTGCTGCGGGTAGTCAAGTAACTATTTTAGTGCGAGGAGATCGAGTATTAAGGCATTTTTATCAAAAATATAGTCGTGAATTAGTAGTTAGAATGAAGCAACGAGGCATTCAATTTGAATTTGAAACGGAGCCAACTCGAATTACTCAATTAAGCGATAAATATGTTGTTGAATTGAATCAAGACGGTCCAATTGTAACTGACTATGTAGTGAATGCGAGTGGACGGATGCCGAATATTGAAAAACTAGATTTATCAGCTGCTCAAATTGATTATTCAACTCGAGGTATTGATGTAGACCGCCACCTTCAAACAAACGTTAAGAATATTTATGCAATTGGAGACGTTACAAGCCAAGATGTGCCTAACTTAACACCGGTTGCAGAATTTCAAGCACAATACCTCTTTAATTCTCTTGAAAAGGGGCTTACTCAACCGATTAATTATCCGTCTATTGGAACGGGAGTATTTGCTTTCCCGCAACTAGCTCAAGCGGGAATCAATCCTGATAGTGTTCTTGAAGATGGAGATAATTTTGAAATTAGAGAATATGAACTAAGCCAAAGTAGTTTATATGCTGGTCAAAAGGAGAAGGGCTTGTTAACTGTCGTTTATGATAAAGCCAATTACATTGTTGGTGTTAGTGAAATAAGTATGAGTGCAGTTAATGATATAAATTATTTTGTACCAATTATTGGTCTAAGAATTAATAAAAATGAGTGGCATCGAAATGTGTTGCCAATTTATCCTGCACTGGCCGATAAAATTGAAGGAATTTTGAGATAGAAAAAAGCACCTTGTGGTGCTTTTTTATTACAAATCTAAATTTTATAAGTCGCTACCGCCATAGTTTGGAGCTTCTTTTGCCATTTGAACATCGTGTGGATGAGATTCACGTAAACCAGCATTAGTAATTTGAACAAATTGACTATTTTCAATTAATTCTTCAATTGTACCTGCACCCACATATCCCATACCGGCACGTAGACCACCATCAATTTGGTAGATGATATTGGAAACATCGCCTTTATAAGGAACTAAGGCTTCAACACCTTCAGGAACTAATTTATTTGCTTCATTAACTCCACCTTGGAAGTAACGGTCAGATGATCCATGTTGTTGAGACATAGCGCCAACTGAACCCATACCGCGGTAGGATTTGAATTGTTTGCCTTCATTAGTAAAGATTGTTCCTGGAGCTTCAGTAGTTCCTGAGAACATTGAACCGAGCATTACAGCATTTCCACCTGCAGCTAAAGCCTTAACTACATCTCCAGAATATTTAATACCACCATCAGCAATGATTTTCTTGCCATATTTTTGTGCAACACTAGCAGCGTCATAAATAGCTGTAATTTGTGGAACTCCCACACCAGCAACAATACGTGTAGTACAAATTGAACCAGGTCCAATTCCTACTTTAACAACATCTACTCCGGCATCAAATAGGGCAGTAGTTCCTTCGCCAGTAGCAACATTTCCAGCGATCAATGTAGCATTAGGAAAATGCTCACGAATTTCTTTGATTTTGCGTAAAACGCCAGCGGAATGACCGTGTGCTGTATCAATAACAATTGCGTCAGCACCAGCTTCAAGTAAACTTTCAGCACGTTCAAAAGTATCACTTGTAACGCCAACAGCAGCTGCAGCTAAGAGACGACCTTGATCATCAACTGCAGGGTGAGGTAAGTTAGGATCTACAGTTTTACTTTTAGCTTTTTTAACTTCTTCCACTTGGGCTTCGATTGAAAGGTTTTTATGAATAACCCCTAAGCCGCCATTTTCGGCCATGGCAATTGCCATGTTTCCTTCGGTAACCGTATCCATTCCTGCGGAAATGAGTGGAATATGAAGTTGAAGATTGGGCGCTAATTTAGTATCTAGCTTAACTTCATTCGGCAGCACATGACTTTCAGCTGGAATTAAAAGTACATCATCAAAAGTTAATCCTTTTTTGGCAAATTTTGTTCCCCACAAACTCATTGTAAAGTCCTTTCTCTAGAAGCAACGTTTTAATATTAAATTAGCTAAACTTTACTCGAATATCTGGCAGAAGTCAATTAGAAATTTGATTTAATTTTTGAACAATTAATTTTGCGAGTAGTTCATAGCCCTTAACGCCAAAATGGAGTCCATCATTCTTTTTACCATTGAAAATTTCTGGAAAATTTTTACTTGCCTGCATCTTACTTGCTAGATCAATAAATAAAAATTTATATTCTTTTGTAACGCGTTTGATTATATTGCTATATTCCTGCACTAAGAGGTTATTTCGTACTTTTTGCTTATTTTCATCAACTGCAGGTGGAGTGATAAAGATAACTTTTCCTGGGTAATAACGCCAAATAATGCTAGAAGCGATTAATTCTAAATTCTTCTCAAATTGTTGTAAGGGAACTTGCTTGTGTATTGCTAAGTCATTGGTGCCAACTAAAATGATCAGATAATCGCATTTTAGCTGATTGAATACCAAATTAGGTAAAGAGAGAGCAAGGCCACCGGAATTGATTCCCGAGATAGCTGTATTGTAAATCTGATACGAATTTAGTTTTTGCAATTGAAAGTTAATTTCTGGAATAGAATGATTTTCAGAGCGTGCAATAATACTGTCGCCGGTAAGAAGTAATTTCATTAATAAAAAATCCTTTAGGGTAGAAAAAAGACCTTGAGAAAATCTCAAGATCTTTTTGATTATCATAATTTGATTTTTAGAACTTGTTCTTGTCCAAAGCAACTGGAGAATCTGGTTTTTCACCGTTGATCATCTTTAAGTTGTTGTCAAATGCTTTAGTTACCATGTTACGTACGGCATGAGTAGTGTAGAAAGCAGTATGTGGAGTTACCAATACATTTGGACGATCGATTAAGTCAGCTAAACGAGCATCTGGGAATTCTTTACCTTCCCAATCTTCGTTAAATACACCAACTTCACCTTCGTAAGTGTCCATTACGAAACCAAAGATCTTACCAGAATCTAAGCCGCGGATAACAGCGTCAGTGTCAACAAGTGGACCACGTGAGCAGTTTACGATTACAACGCCATCTTTCATCTTAGCGATTGATTCATCATTAATCATGTGAACATTTGCTGGAACATCTGGAACGTGAAGTGAAATTACATCAGCTTGCTTGTATAAGTCATCAAGTGAGTCAACGTAGTAACCCTTCTTTTCAAGTTCTGGGTTCTTGAAGATATCGTAAGCAATAACTTTTGCGCCAAAGCCTTCCATAATCTTCATAAATACTTGACCGATGTGACCAGTACCTACAACACCAACAACTTGGTCACGAACTTCACGACCAATAGTAGGTGCCCAGCGTAAGTCGCGCTTAGCCATCTTTTCATCCATACGCTTATCTTGACGTAGTACGCGAGCAGCTTGAATTGCAGCATGTTCAGCAATTGCGTCAGGAGAGTATACAGGAACGTTAGTGATTTCAAAGCCTAATTCCTTAGCCTTGTCCATGTCGATGTTATCAACACCAACGTTACGTAATGACATCTTAGTTACGCCAGCATCAGCTAAAGCTTGAAGAGTTTCTGGGGTGTAGTCTAATTGTTGGTAAACAACAACACCATCAGCACCCTTAGCTAATTTAGCAGTTTCAGGAGTTAAAAGTTGATCAGTGTATTCAACTTCAATATCCTTGTGTGCATCTTTCCATTCGTTTAAGAAAGGTTCTTCATCTTTACGAATAGCGTAAGCAAAAATCTTTGTCATAAATTAAACCTCCGTCAAAATTAATAGTATGACCATCTTTTATTATACACTTGAGTTTGTTAATAAAAACACAAAATCTAATTTTTTTGAAACTTCTTTTGCAGATGTTTCATGTGAAACTGTTAATGTTATAAAAAATATATTTTCTTTTGCTTATCAATATAGGGTGCCTTATGATAATGATTAGGGAAAAAGAATGATAAGTAAGCTACGATATGTTATTAAAATTTGATCAAGATAGATGAGGGAATAAGTAATGTCAGTTGTTGTTAAATATGTAGACCTAGACGATAATTTGGTTGAACTTGCAAATTCAGGAGAGTTAGAGGGAAAAGTAGGAGAAAGAATAGACTACAGTACAGAAGATGAGATAAGAAAATTACTGGCTGCTGGTTATATACTGATTAATAATCCTTTTGATCCAAATGATAAAGTAAATTTCTTTAATGAAGACTCTCAAGAATTCACGCTTACTTTTAAACATGGTAAAGAAGAAATAACTGCCAAAAATTTAAAGTATGGTTGCCATTTAGAGGATGTTCAAATGAAAGGTGAACAAGTAGTTCACTATGTTGGACTCGATCAAAGTATTCCGGACAAGGTTAGTGAGGTTGCTTTTAATAGAAAAATTATTTATGACAAAGTCACTAAGAAAAAATTATTAACTAATACCTGGCAACCAGAAAAGTATTCCTTTCCTTTAGTTGCAAGCCCGACTGTGATGAACTATACACCTGATAAGGCAGTAATTGGTGGAGAGACAGCAACTATTCAACAGCCAAAATATGAATATGTAGTCACTTATTCACCTAATAAGAAAAATGCTAGAAGGCAAAAAGCTGAAATAAAATTTATTGACGTTGATGATAACAACCGCGAATTAGCAACTTCTGGAGAATTAAAGGGAAAACCTGGAAAAGAAATACCTTATGATACCGCAGAGATTTTGAAAAATTTAACAGCTAAGGGATATGAAGTAGTTACTAATGATTTTGATTCTGAGGAACAGAAGCCGGTTTTTGGAAATAGTAGAGACTATGTTCAAATCTTTTTTGTGGTTTTAAGACATAAAAAACAAGTTGTTAATTCTGAACATCCATTTTCAGGAATTGATGCAAGTTTGTATGAAAAAGAAGTTCATCGAACAATTCGTTTTTCAGGAGTAAATAGTAAAAAACTAGATGATGTAGTTCAAACAGCTATTTTAAAACGGAACCTAACAGTTGATCTCGTAACTAAAAAAATTATTCCAGGAGAATACACAAGTCAATGGCATAGTAGTGAAACTTACCCGTCAGTCTCCGTGCCTGTAGTTTCGGGATATCATACTAAGATTAGTGAAGTAGTAGCCTCACCAGGAGAAAAACAAGATATAACTGAAGAAGTTAAATACTATCCAAACGGATATTTAATTCCTGTTGATATAAATCATAATGAATTTTCAGAAATAGATAAAAAGCAACTAATTACTAATTCAATTGATCCAACTAAGGTAGTTTTACCGGAATTAGACCTAAAAAATATTGTCTTAAAACAAATTAAAGAAGTGAAAATTGCAGACCCGAGTCGTAATTATGAAATTCCATATTTATTAGTTCATAAATATGTTGCAGTCGATGAAAAACATCCCCAAGAAGTAGTAAGTCCGGCATATTACCGCCGAATTGTTACGGCCCGAGTTCATTATCAAGGAGCTGGAGACCAGACTCCTCCAGATGCCGAACAAACAGTGCGTTGGATAAGAACAATTACTTATGATGAAGTAAGTAAAGAAATTATTGAAAACGGGATGTATACGACCGACTGGGTAGCTGATAAAGATATTTTTGAAGCAACTCCTACACCTGTAATTAAAGGCTTCGCCGCAAATATTGGCTTAATTGGCGAACACCCAGTTACGGAAACTGACTTAATGGCTACAATTACCTATACTCCGCTTGGAAAGATGATTCCGGTTGATGAGCATGGAAATGAAATTAAAAATGCTATGCACCCAACATACGTTAATGATCCATATGATCCTGTGCGTGTCCTCTTTACTGAAGAAGTACCAGAAGTGCCAGGATATGCACCAGTTAAAAATACAATTTCTGTCAATGATCCTTTTACGGATATTACGGTAGCCTATACCTTAAAGCCACGCTATATTCCTGTGAATAGCGAACATCCTTATCGTCCGATTAAGCCAACTTTGTATAGTGTCCCAGTTAAAGAAATAATTAAATATCAGGGAGCTGGAGACCAGACCCCAATTACTAGAATTCAGGGTGCTAATTGGACGAGAACTTTGACTGTTGATGAGAATACGGGTGAATTAGTAGATGCCGGTAAGTATACAACAGGATGGTTAGTAGACAAGAAGCAATATATAGCAGTAAAAACACCAGTCATTGATGGTTATCATGCAGACAAAAATATAATTGATGAAGAAAAAGTAAAAAAAGCCGATCTAAACTTCACGGTAACTTATAAAGCCAATGGACGAATAGTACCAGTTGATACAAAAGGAAATGTTTTGAAAGGTGTAGAGCAGCCATTCTATGTAACAGATCCAAGCGATGCGACTAAAGTAATCAAAATACAAGGTGTACCGAGAATCATGAATTATATTCCAGAACAAGCAACAATTACGGTAAGGAATGCTAGCGAAAATACACGGGTTAGATATTATACTTTTGATGAAATGAGTGAGTTAAAAGCAGAATCTAAAGAAATAGCTCAAGAAAAGAGTAAAGATATAAAACCAAAGAAAAAAGTTGAGGAAAAAACTGAAGAGAAGGAAAAGGAGAAAGAGCACCCATTAAAAACAGAGGAAGAAAAGAAAAAAACAAGTAAAAAAGATATAGGTTTAAAATCTATGTTTCCATGGCTTAAATAGTTACATAACAAGATAAGTATATATTTTTGTTATATAAAAATTTATGTTAAAGCACCATTTCTATCTTTAAATAGAGTGGTGCTTTTTTCTTAGGAAAATTATAGACAGTTAAAAGCGTAACTTAAAATAACAAAGCATAATAATTGATCTATTTTGCAATATAAAAACAATATATAAAAGCAGAATATTATTCGTAAAATAAACATATTTTTTTACATAAAAAGTGCTGAATTCTATAAAAATACAGGGTCAAATAGATAATGTGACCTATTAAATAACTCTCTAACCTATTTTTGCAATAAAAAATCTTTGTTATAATAACACTAACATTTTGATAGTATAATCAAAAAGTGTGATTATATGAGATTAAATGGAGGGAAAATAGGGATGTTATCCAAGAATAACTACCAAGAACGCTTAAGAAAAATGGATGATAAACAAGAACGTTTTTCAATCCGTAAATTTTCTGTTGGTGCAGCTTCTGTATTAGTGGGTACAGCAGTATTGAGCATGCAAAATGTTCAAGTTGCTCATGCTGATACAGTGAGTGATACTGATAAAAATACAACTGATTTGACCTCAAAAACTGATGATCAACTTAAAAAAGATGCTTATGATCAAGTTGTTTCTGAAGATCAAAATAATGCTACTAAGACTGCTGATACGACTATGGAGAGTCAAGATAACAAGGTAGCTTCTTTTAGTGTGCCTAAAAATGAGGGTGAATTTACAGATTCTACAACAGCAGGTACGTGGTCAGTAACTACTGATGAAAATAATAGTACTAAAAATAATGAAAATGAAAATCAAGCTTCAGAGGCTGTTAATACAACTGAAGAACCTAAGAATGATGCAGTAAAAAATGATAGTGATAGTACTGCTTCAGCTCAAGAAAATCATGAAAATAATGATAATAAAGTAGCAGAAACAAAAGCTAAGGAAGACCAAACAAAAGTTGATACTCCACAAGTAACTGCTACTACAAATTCAGCTAATAACAGCGAAAAGATAGAATCCAATCAAACTGCGGAAACTAATAGCGCAACTTTCAATATAAATAGTAATACTTCAAATACCGCGCTTTTTTCAGCAGCTGCCTTAAGTGAAAGTAAACTTCAAGCAGTTACTCCACGTGCGAGCCAAGCTAACACAGCTACTCAAGCTCAAAATAATAATTACAACTTAGTAACTAATGCAAGCGCGCTTCAACAAGCTATTAATTCTGGTGCAGCTGGTGTTAATATCGATAGAACTATTGATGCGTCCAACATGGATTTAATAATCAATAATACTTTTGCAATTGTTGGTATTAACGATGCAGCCGCTCTTAATTTGGGTCAGAAATCTCTTAACAATTCTGGTAACCTAACCCTTCAAGACATTACTGTTAATGGTTCTATTTCGGGAAATGGTACTGTAAACATTAAGGGTAACGTTACTTCTAACGTAAATAGTATTAACTCATCAGTTCCAACTCAGGATCAATACAATGCTCAGAATTACACTGGTGGTAGAAATAATTTTAAAAATTCAAATATTACTGGTAGTCGCGTAAATATTGAAAATGGTGCTTCATTAACTGTTAACAGTTCAGAGATTAATGATGGTATTAACTTAAGTGATGGGGGAGCAGTTAAGGTTGGTGATAACGCTACTTTAAATGTTAACTTAACTAATGCTTCGACTAATGCTGCTCGCTACCACACTGCTGGTGTATTTGCTAAGAATGGCGGTAATTTCATCAGTGGCTATAAGTCAAACGTTAACTTTAATACCGGCTTAGGCCAAGCTATTTCTATCGGAGCTACTCGCCCAACTGGAACTGATTCTGATAGATTTGGTGGATATGGTGCCCGTTCAAGAAATGATGGACCAACCCTAGTTAAGTTAGGCGACTCCTCAACTTTTAACTTTACTGGTCGTGACGGTATTATCTTAGGTAATAATGCCAACTTTATTTCTGGTGAAAATTCAAATGTTCATTTTGAAAATAAGGGTCGTGGAGTTGCCTTAGACTTAGCTGCTAACTCAAACATCGAAATTTCTAAACATTCTACTACCTACTTCCACTCAGTTGGTAAAACTGGAACATCAGGTAGTTATGATGGTTACAACTATATTGGGGTTAACGAAGGCGGTAATATTACTGTTGACGAATATGCAACATTCCGTGTAATTCTTGAAGGCCGCGGTGATAACCCATGGGATGACGTGGTTTCCTTAGATTCAAGAAATGCTAATACTAATGCGGCTTTCACTTCTAAAACAGGTGCAATTGTTGATATTCGTGATGATAATACTAACTTCTATGCAGAATTAATCTCTTTCCCATTAGGTGGATCTAATTCTAGAATTGATATTCATGACCCACTAATGCTTAACTTGCAACGCTACTCTAATGGAGGGGCAACTACTGGTTGGATGGCAACTGGTGGTGACATGATTAATACTACTTCATCCCAATATACTGCTAACTTAATCTATATGTCAGGCAGTAAAGGGGTATTTAGTGTTGATGGTAGTGACTATGTTGTATATCAACGTATTAAGTCAGATGGTTCTAAGCAAATTTGGTTGAATGTTAATGGTGTTAACATTCCAATGAGTGGATTCCAAACTAAAGATATTTGGAATAACCAGGCAAATCCAGATGTATCAATTAATGGTAATGGCTTAACTGGTGGTATTAGAGCTAACCAAGTTCATAACTCTAATGGTTCCCCATTAACTGGTACAGATGCTCCATATTACGGTATTTCTACTCAGCGTGCTAGTCACCAAATTTGGTTCCCACATAAGACCCAAATGGAAATAGTTGGTACGCACTCTAACACTATTAAATATGTTGATGAAGATGGTAATCAATTATTTGACGATAAAACCCAAAACCTTAATTTAACACGTAAGCTAACTCTTGATATTACCGACGATAAGATTGAAGAAATTCAAAAGTATGCTTTATCTCACAGTGCAGATGAAACTTTAGAATATATCAAGAACGCACAAGGTGTAAGTGAAGATTCTGGTTGGATTTATACAGATGATCAAGGAAATACAATTACTAATCCATATGCTGAAGTTGTTTCTCCAGTTAAGGATGGATTCACTACTTCCATTGAATCTTCAAACGTTCCAGGAATTACCGCTGGTGCCGATGGTACTTCTGTAACTGCTAAATTGCAGTACAAAGAAGATCTTGTTCAAAATGGTGAATTATCTCAGAACTATAAGAATAATGGACTTAGTGCTATTTTGCCTGATAACTATGAAACTGTAGTTGTTTACAAGAGAGCACAAGAAGTAAAGAACACCCTTAAGTTCTATGATGATACAACTAAGTCATACATTACTACTGCTCCTGATCAAACTGTAACTGGTAAAGAAAACGATGATATTAACTTTGAAAATGGGTCTACTACTGTAAGTTCATTAGAAAATCAAGGCTATAAATTCGTTAACGTAACTGATGGTACGCCTGACAATCCTAATGCAACTGTTTTAGCTGGAAATTCATTTAATGAAGTTAACTTCGGTAAAGTTGGAAAAGATGGTAAAACTTTTGTTGTTCACTTAGTTCATAACCAAATTCCAGTAGGTCCAGATACTCCTGATAAGCATGGGGTAGATCCAGATCAAGTAAAGAAAACATACACATCAACTCTTCACTATCAGGATAGTCAAGGCAATACCTTAAGTCCTGATAAACAACAAACTTCAACTTGGACTCGTCAAGTTACTGTTGATGCTGTAACTAACCAAATTATAAACAATGGTCAGTATGATACTGAGTGGTCATTGCAAGACACAGATAGTAAGTATAATGACTTCACGGTACCAGTAATTGAAGGCTATGTTGCTAGAAAGAACACTAACAATGGTGCAGCTGTAAGTGCTATAGTTGCAGGTCAAAATAAGGTACAGCAAAACCTTGAAGATACCGTTGTTTACGATAAAGTTGGTAAGCTTGTGCCAGTTGACCCAGGAAATAATCCACTTCCAGATGCTCCAACTCCAAGCTATCCAAATGATCCAACAGATCCAACTAAAGTAAAGCCAAATCAACCAGTCCCAGATGTTCCAGGCTATACTCCAGTTGATCCAACACCGATAACTCCAGTTGATCCAACTAAGGATACCCCAGTTCCTTATACTAAAGATGCAACGAAGGCTGGTTTGACTGTTCAATATATTGATCAAGATAATAACAATAGTGTAATTAAGTCCGATTCAGTGGATGGTAATATGGGTGATAAGATTACCTATACTACTAACAGTTCAATTTCAGATTTAATAAATAAAGGTTATATTCTGGTAACTGATGGTTTCACTGGTCAAGCAGGCGATGATTTTACTAGTGAGAATAACGGTAAAATTTATCAAGTTATTTTCAAACATGGCACACGCCCAGTAACTCCAGAAAATCCTGCAGATCCAGAGAAACCGGTTGATCCAAATAATCCGAACACTCCAACTCCAAGTAATCCAAACTTGAGCAAGACAGACTTACAAAAGACCATTACTCGTACGGTTGAATATAAGTACGACAATGGTACACAAGCACATGAACCAGTTAAGCAAGAATTGACATTTACTGGTGAAGGTACAATTGACTTAGTAACTGGTAATTTAGTAACTGTCGATAATGCTGGTAATATCACCAGTCAAAACGGCCACATTACTTGGAATCAAGATAGCCAAAACTTTGATGCAGTTCCTGCAGTTGACCATGATGGTTATTACATTTCAGGGGTTAATAAGAATAATTCAACTGCTAATGTTGATAACCAAAGTGGTGCTGTAAGTAGTGAAACAGTAACACCAACAAGTCAAAATAGTAATATTGTAATTACTTTAACTAAGAATCCAGATGTTCCGGAAGCTGCTAAAGGTACGATTAATTATATTGACGATACTACTGGTCAAGTTATTGAAAGTGCCAACTTTGCTGGTAGTGTTGGACAAAAGATCAATTACACTACTGCTGATAGCATCAAAAACTGGGAAGCTAAGGGATATAATTTAGTATCTAATAGCTTCAAGGATGGCGAAGAAGTATTTACTAATGGTAATAATGAATTTGAAGTTCACTTAGTACATGCAACTACACCAATTACTCCTGATAACCCGGGCAAGCCAGGTGAACCAGTAGATCCATCTAACCCAGATGATCCACACAAATATCCAGATAATTATGTACCACAAGATTTAACTAAGACTGTAACGCGTGATGTAACGTATGTGTATGCAGATGGCAGTCAAGCAGAAGAGCCAGTACACCAGGAAGTTAAATTTACTGGTAATGGATATCTTGATCTAGTAACAGGAGAGTATGTCACTGTTGATAACAGTGGTAACATTACTGGTAAAGGTCAAATTAATTGGACTCCAGAAAATGCCAACTTTGATGCAACTAAATCAATTGATACTTCTAAATATCAAATTATTGGTATTAGAGAAAACAACACGGTAGCAAGTGTGGATCAAACTACTGGTGTTGTTGCAGCTGAAACTGTAACTAAAGATAGTAACAATAGTTCAATTGTAATTACTTTAGCTAATAAACCAACTCCATCAGTTGAGAAGGGCTCAATCACTGTGCGTGTTCACGATGTAACTGATAATGTTGACTTACCACAATATGGTAAGGAAAGTGGTGAACAAGAAGTTGGTACAAGCTTTACTTATGACAAGGATAGTGTAATTACTGAACTTACTAATAAGGGTTACAAGATAGTTGATAGAGGAGCAGATATACCAACTGAGGTAGCTCAAGGCGCAAGAACTATTACTATTTTGGTAGAACATGATACAGTTCCAGTAACACCAGATAAACCAGGTAAGCCAGGGGAACCAATTAACCCTAATGATCCAGATGGACCTAAGTGGCCAGATGGCACTGATGAAAATAGTGTTAAGAGAACAGGAACCCAAACTATTCACTATGAAGGTGCGGGCGACAAGACTCCTAGTGATGATGTTCAAACATTCGACTTCACTAAGAAGATGGTAGTTGATAAGGTAACCGGCAAGATTATTGATTCAGGTGAATGGAATGTAACTAGTCACACATTTGGTTACAAAGATACGCCAGTAATTGATGGCTACCATGCAGATAAGCGTAATGCTGGTGGTTCTGTAGTAACACCAGATGATCTTAATAAGGAAATCATTGTTACTTACAAGTCAAACGGTAAGATCATTCCAGTTGATCCAAATGGAAACCCAATTCCAGATGTACCAACACCAACTTACCCAACGGATCCAACCGACCCAACTAAAGTTGTACCGGACGAGCCAGTACCAGAAATTCCAGGAATGACTCCAAGTACACCAACAGTAACTCCAGAAGATCCAGGTAAGGATACACCAGTACCATATAATCCAGTAACTCCAGCTAAGGATCAAGCAGCTATTGTTACTTATGTTGATGCAGATAACGGTAACGCTGAGATTACTAATTCAGGTAACTTGACCGGTAAAGCTGGCGAAAAGATTAACTACTCAACTAAGTCAACTATTGAAGATCTTGTAAACAAGGGTTATGTCCTTGTAAATGATGGCTTCCCAGCAGATGCCGCATACGATAATGATGATAGTACTACTCAACGCTTTGTAGTTGTCTTGAAGCACGGTACAGTTCCAGTAACACCAGAAAATCCAGGTAAGCCAGGGGAACCAATTAACCCTAATGATCCAGATGGACCTAAGTGGCCAGACGGCACTGATGAAAATAGTGTTAAGAGAACAGGAACTCAAACTATTCATTATGAAGGTGCGGGTGACAAGACTCCTAGTGATGATGTCCAAACATTTGACTTCACTAAGAAGATGGTAGTTGATAAGGTAACTGGTAAGATCATTGATTCAGGTGAATGGAATGTAACTAGTCACACATTTGGTTACAAAGATACGCCAGTAATTGATGGTTACCACGCAGATAAGCGTAATGCTGGTGGAACTGTTGTTACTCCAGATGACTTGAACAAGACGGTTACAGTAACTTACAAGTCAAACGGTAAGATCGTTCCAGTAGATCCAAATGGAAACCCAATTCCAGATGTACCAACACCAACTTACCCAACGGATCCAACCGACCCAACTAAGGTAGTACCGGACGAGCCAGTACCAGAAATTCCTGGAAAGACTCCAAGTACACCAACAGTAACTCCAGAAGATCCAGGTAAGGATACACCAGTACCATATAATCCAGTTAAAGATCCTGATAAGGTAACTACAGTAGAAGGTAAACAAATTATTCACTTTATAGATGGTGACAATAACACTCCACTTAAGGATCCAGATATTCAAACTCATGAATTCAAGATTACAAATGGTGTACCAAACGAATCTAGCCATACCTTTACGCTAGTTAATGTACCGGTAATCCCAGGATATGTTGCAGAAATTAAGTCTGCTGGTGGAAAGACTGTGACTCCAGATAATCCGCTTGCAGAAGTAACAGTTGTCTACCATAAGATTGGTAAGATAGTTCCAGTTGATCCAAATGGAAATCCAATTCCAAATGTACCAACACCAAACTATACTAATGATCCAACGGATCCAACTAAGGTAGTGCCAAATGAACCAGTTCCAGCTATTCCTGGAAAGACACCAGATAAGACAACAATAACTCCAGTTGATCCAACTAAGGATACCCCTGTTGTTTACAAGGATAATAAAGTTCCAACTACTCCAAATACACAAAAAGCTGTGGTTAACTTTATTGATGTTAATACTGGAAAAGTTATCAAGACCTCGGGTATTTTAAGTGGTCGCCCAGGAGAAGACATTAATAAGTTGTACTCATCTGCTGAATTCATTAAGCAATTAGAGGATGCAGGTTACGAAGTTGTTTATAATGCGTTTGATGGCGATGGAGTAACTAAGTACTTTGACAATGATGACAATACTGTACAACAATTCACTATTGCTTTGAAACTGAAAGAAAAAGCTAAGACGCCAGATCCAGTTCTTCCTGATCCAGAAGTTCCTGCAGAACCTGCAAAGGATCCAGAAACTCCTGTAGAAAAGGTAACTAGACCTGAACAACCAGTTAAGCAAAATGTTGCTACCCCTACTCCAGAAAAACCTGTAGAGAAGAAGACTAACGATAATAAGGAAGTCTTACCGCAAACAGGTGCTGAAAGTAATGAAGCTGCTACTATTTTAGGTGCTGCAGCAACAGCAATTGGTATGACAAGCTTGATTGGCGCAAAGAGACGCAAGAAAGATGATAAATAATTTTTGAATTAAATATCTTTTTTCAAATTTAGCTAATAAAAAGGGCGTTGAGACTTGATTCTCAGCGCCTTTTTTTAATACATTATATTTGTAAATAATGCATCTATAGATAAGAAAAGACATACAATTATATAGAGCAATTCACGTTAACAAGGGGGCATGAAATATATGGATAATTTAAGTGAGAAAGTTGCATCAGTAGCTGTAAAATATACGGATTTAGATAATAATCTGGCTGAACTTTCTACTTCTGAAAACTTGACAGGAAATATTGGCGATAAAATTAATTACAGCACAGCAGATGAAATAAAAAATTTAACTAATCAAGGATATGTATTAGTTAATGATCCCTTTGATAGTAAAGGAAAAGAACCGGTATTTAGTGAAGATCAAGACAGTTACATGGTTACCTTTAAGCATGGGAGAGAGCAAGTTACAGTTGATAATCTAAAATATGACTGCAAGCTTGAAGATCTTCAAGTAAAAGGTACTCAAACTGTTCATTATGTTGGCGCGGGTAGTCGAACTCCTAGGGATGAAGTATCAACAATTACTTTTAATCGGATTTTAGTCTATGATCGTGTGACTGGCAAAAAGATTGGTAGTAAGGGCTGGGAAAAAGTTGAGCAGTCTTTTCCAGTAGTTGCGGCACCAAGTATTTTAGGTTATGTTCCCGATCAAGTTTTAGTTGGTGGAAAAACAGTTACTGCTGATGAACCAAATCGTGAATATACTATTACCTATCAAGTTAATGAACATATTTCAAACAAAGAACAGAAGGCAGAAGTTAAATATCTTGATATTGATAGCAATAATGAAGAAATTGTTGAATCTAAAATTTTAACTGGGGCTCCAAATACAAAAATTGACTATAGTACAATTGATCAATTGAAAGAGTTAGACACAAAGGGCTATGAAGTAGTAAGTAATGGCTTTGATGCTAATGGTGATATTCAATTCTTTGATACAAGTGACGACTATGTTCAAACCTTTATTGTCACCTTAAGACATAAGCAAGTATTGGTTAACGAAGAAAATCCACTTGATGGTATTAATGACGCAGAATATCACAAGATAAGTAAACGAGTTATAGCTTATAGTGGTGCTGATGATCAGACACCAGAAGAAGTGGTACAGCAAGTAAACTGGAGTAGAGATCTTACAGTTGATGCTGCAACTAAGCGAATTATTTCTGATGGAAAATACACAACTGAATGGAAGCCAGAGCAAAAAACATATTCAGCAATTTCTGTACCAGCAGTAAGCGGATATCATACTTATATAAAAGAAATGCCTGAGGAAAAGGTAAGACTTGCTAACGTAACTGAAAAAATTAGATACGTAAAAAATGGCTATGTTATTCCTATTGATGAGAATGGGCAAAAGATTGTTATTCTCCCTAAATTACGTTTTGTTTCAGATAAAAATGATCCCACTCTAGTATCTTTGCCTAAAAATAACCTAAAAGATGAAGAATACGAGCCAGAATCTGTTGATTTTGCAAAAATTGATCCAGCAAAAGACATAGAAGTTAAGTATGTTTTAAGGCATAAATATGTGACCGTAAATAAAGATAATTCTCATTTTGATGTTAATCCTGGTGCATATCGCCGGACTGCTACAGCTTTAGTTCGTTATGACGGAGCTGGTGTTAAGAATCCTAATGATGCGATCCAAACAGTTCAATGGAATAGAGATATCACTTATGATGAGGTAACAAAAGAAATCTTAGAAGATGGAAAATATACTACTGAGTGGAAAGCAGATAAAGAGTACTTTGAAGCAGTAGATACACCAGTAATATCCGGTTTTACGGCTGATATTGGGGTTGTTGCTAAGCATGATGTAACGCAAAGCGATCTTTTTGCGACAGTAACTTACAAAAAGAATGGTGCGATTATTCCCGTTGATGAAGAGGGACAGGAAATTTCTGAAGCTAAACCAGTTCCATTTCTTAATGATTTAACTGACCCAACTAGAGTCTTGGCAACGGAAGAAGTGCCTGAAATAGAAGGATATCGCCGCACTCAAGAGACTGTTTTAATTAAAGATCCAGTAGCAGATATTAAAGTTAAATACATTCTAAAGCCACGTTATGTTCAAGTTAATAGCGAGCATCCCTATCGAACAGTTAAGCCGCATCATTACAGTATTCCGGTTAAAGAGACGATTCATTATGTCGGAGCTAGCGACAAAACACCAGCAGATCGAATTCAAGGCGCACGCTGGAATAGATCTTTAACTGTAAATGATAATAATGGAAAAGTGATTAAGGATGGTAAATATACTACTGCTTGGACTGTTGATAAAAAAGAATATAGCGCAGTTGTAACGCCGGTAGTTGACGGATATCATGCAGATCAATATCAAGTTAAAGAACATAAGGTAGAGCGTGAAAATATTGATGTGGTAGTAAAATATCACCAAAATGGTCAGATTATCCCAGTAAACTCTAAAGGTGAAAAAATTAACCATGCAGATCACCCAGTGTATATAACCGACACAACTGATGCAACGAAAGTTTTAATGGAACAACCGGCTCCAAGAATCTTAGACTATATGCCTAAAAATTCATCAGTTGTTGTCAAAGATCCAAGTCGTGATACAGAGGTTATCTATTATACCTTTGATGAAATAAAAGAATTAGTCTCAGATAAAAAGTTAAAGACTAAGATTGAATCTGTTGATGGAAAGTCAACCTTGCCAAATGTAGTCTCACTTCCAGGTGATGACAATAAGAGAAAAGCAATCGTTACTTTTGTTGATTTAAGTAACAATGCGGTTCAAATTGCATCTTCTAATGTTTTAAGCGGAAATGTGGGCGACAAGATAACTGATTTATACAGTACAGCTAAACAAATTAAAGAACTTGAACAGGCTGGTTACGAAGTGGTCTACAATGGCTTTGATCCAAAAGGCGCAACTAAATACTTTGAAAAAGACCAAAAAACAGTTGCTACATTTACAGTAGCAGTAGAAAAAACTAAAAAAGTAGACGCTAAAGAAGAAAATAAAGCGGAGATAACTTCTAAGAAGGAAGCTACACAGGCAGATGGACAAAATGAGCAAGATCATAAAGTTTTAAAGCACATTTTTCCATGGATGAAGTAGAAGATAAAAGAGCTAGATTTGATTATGCAAATCTAGCTTTTTTTATTTTTAAAGTTTTTAGACCAATTTTGATGAAGAAGTGTATAATTAATTTTCGAAAAAACTTTTTCGGAGGAAAAATTGTGTCTGATAAAAGCGAGTCTTTGACCAAATTAGAAGAAGACGAAAAGTATAATCGGTTAACAGCATTGAAGTTATTCGCCATGACTTCATCAATGGTTATCTCAGTTAATGAGTTGGCTCCATTTGGAAAAACTGGTCCAACAGCAGTTTTTTATTTGCTACTAGCAGGCTTAATATGGTTTGTACCAATTACGCAAATGGCAGGAGAAATGGCTTCAGTTGACGGCTGGGATAAGGGTGGAATTTTTACTTGGGTAAAAGGGTCCTTAGGAGATCGAGCTGGCTGGACGGCTATGTTTTATCAATGGATTCACATTACTGTTGGGATGAACACAATGATGTACGTAATTATTGGGGCATTATCTATTACCTTTGATACTCCTTGGTTTAACACTACACCAAGTATTAGATTTCTATTGATGATGATAATTATCTGGTCAATTACTCTTGTCGAAATGGTAGGAGTTAAGAAAATAGGCCATATTGCAGAATGGTTGTTTGGACTTGGAATAGCTTTACCGGTAATTTTGCTAATTATTACCTTCTTTGTATATCTCTTTCAAGGACGTCCCCTATATATGCATTTAAGCTGGAATAATATCTTTCCACATCACTTAACTGGGGCTACCTTAGTAGCTTTTGTGCCATTTGTGTTGGCATTTTGTGGTGGGGAAGCATCTGCTCCGCATGCAAAATATTTGGAAAATCCTAAAAAGTATTCTACTGTTATGCTCGCTTTAGCTGTGACTGCTATTTCTTTTGACTTGCTCGGTAGTACCGCAATTGGAATGACAATTCCGAAAGATCAAATTCAAAATTCAACTGGGTTTGTCTACGCTTTTGGAAAAATTTTAGATTCAATTGGCTTACCAGGGGATGTTATTAAGAAGTTTATCGGTGTGTTACTGGCAGCTGGTATTATTGGAGAACTTGGAAATTGGCTCGCTGGTCCTAGTCAAGGGATGTTTGAAGCTGCTAAAGAAGGCTACATGCCTAAGTTCTTCGTTAAATCTACTGATCGTGACGTACCGATGCGGTTGATTGTTTTACAGACTTTGATTGTAACTGCATCTGCAATTTTAATTACTTTCACTAGTGGTAAGAACTCTGATTTTGCTTTTAATGTTTCTTTAGCTGCTACGACTGCTCAGTACTTGATGGTCTACATTTTAATGTTGATCTCTTACATCGTTTTAAAGGTAAAACATGGAAATCTAAAGCGCAGTTATTATATGACAAGGAGCAAAGGCTTAGGGGTAATAATTGCAATTATTGCCCTGGTAATAACTGTAGTAGCATTCTTTATTTCCTTTATCCCAGCACAAGGAACACCGACTGAATTAAAGGGCGTTTATGTTTGGACAATGATTGGTCTGTGCCTTATCGTTACAATTTTGCCATTGATTATCTATCACTACCATTACAAATTTTAATAGAATGAATAAAATTATAATGAATTATTAATAAATCAAATTTTTTACTTGTAAAAAATTACAAACCATATTAAATTAGGATTGTATTCAAGTTAAAAGTGTAAAGCAAAAGAGCTATGGTAAATTTGAGGTATCCATAGCTCTTTTGTTTATAACCTAAAAGCTATATTAAGGAAATAAATGATGAATAACCCAGAAGAAATACAGCATTTTATTGATGTATTACTCAAAGAAGATAGTTTTGTGAAAGCAGCAAAAAAGCTCTACATTTCTCAACCCTATCTCACCCAGTTAATAAAAAGAATAGAAGACCGTTTAGGAACGCCAATTATTGATCGGGATAAAAAGCCCTATGCATTGACTCAAGCAGGCTTACTGTATTATCAATATTTAGAAAATATTTCTTATAACAAACAACAATTAAATAAAAAATTAGCCCAATATACACACCCTAATAAAGAAATCATCAGAATTGGAATTTTAGAGAGTCTAGGCACTTATTTACTACCAGAAATACTGCCAGATTTTTTGAAGAAAAATCCTCAAGTAGAAATACAGCTTTTTGAAAACTTCCCAAGAGAAAGTGAAAGAAATTTACTGAGTGGAAATATTGATTGTTATATCGGTCAAACCCCAGAAGCAATTGATTCAAGCTTAGATATCGTAAGTAATGGTGGTGAAAGATATTATGTAGTAATTTCACCTTCATCTCCGTATTATCATGAAGGAAAATTTATTCTCAAGCCAAATGACTTAAACCTAAAAGACTTATTACAAGAACCTTTTGTTTTAAGTGTTCCTGGTTCGGCTATTCGGCACCAAGTCAATGGAGTTTTCCAGCGATTTCATTTAGAACCACGAGTTGTTTTAGAATCTAAAAACATTATTACTGCAACTAGTCTAGCAATTCATGGGATGGGATTAACTATCTCCACTGCTAGCATCATTAAAAGAATTGGTGAAACGCCAATTAACCTTTTTCCCTTAAGCTATGACTTAATTAATGTTACTTTCTTTATTGCAACAAAAGCTGAAAAAACAAAATCGCAAGCTTTAAAAAATTTAGTTGAAGAATTTAAAAAGAAAAATTTACAGCCCATTATTAGATAAGGTAAATGAGACGTCATACTGTGTCCGCTATAACAAATTTGTTATTAGTAATTTGTAAAAAAGATATTTAAGCCTGTAGATTTAATAACTTATAATTTAGGTGAAAATATTTAAGAAAGGGTAGAAAAATTATGAAATCAGGAAAATATAACGTAAAAGCTCAAGGACATGGCGCAAGTTTCATGCCTATGGAAGTTACTCTTTCCGAAAATAAGATTGAAGATATTAAGGTGGACGCTAAAGGTGAAACTAAGGGAGTAGCTGACGAAGTATTTAGACGTTTGCCTGAAGAAATTGTTGAAAATCAGACTTTAAATGTTGATACAGTTAGTGGTGCTACTATCTCTAGTCATGGTGTTATTGATGGAGTAGCATTGGCAATTAGTGAAGCTGGCGGAGATCCAGATGAGTGGAAAAACCGAGCTAAACCAAAGGAACAAAGAGCTAAAGATGAGACTTATACAACTGATGTTGTAGTTGTTGGAGCTGGTGGGGCAGGTTTAGCTGCCGCTGCTAGAAGTATTCAACATGATAAAGATGTCATTGTACTTGAAAAGTTCCCACAAATTGGAGGAAACACTAGTCGTGCTGGTGGCCCAATGAATGCTGCAGAACCAGATTGGCAAAATAAATTTAAAGCTTTAGCCGGTGAAAAAGAAACCTTAGAAGAACTAGCAGCAACTCCACTTGAAGAGGTTGATCCAGAGTATCAAGAAGACTTTAAAAAATTACAAAAGCAAATAAAAGAATATGTAGCTTCTGGTGCGGATTATCTATTTGATTCAAAATTACTTCATGAAATTCAAACCTATTTAGGTGGTAAGAGAACCGACTTAAATGGAAATGAAATTCATGGTAACTATGCTTTAGTCAAAGAATTAATCGATAATGCCTTGGACTCAGTGCATTGGTTAAGTGACTTAGGAGTAAAATTCGATCGCAGTCAAGTAACAATGCCAGTAGGTGCCTTATGGAGAAGAGGGCACAAGCCAGTTGAACCAATGGGTTATGCCTTTATTCATGTTTTAGGTGATTGGGTAAAGGATCATGGTGGAAGAATTCTGGCCGATACTCGAGCTGAGCACTTGATTATTGAAGATGGTCAAGTTAAAGGCGTTATTGCTAAAAGACCAGATGGCAGTACAATCACTGTTCATGCTAAGGCTGTAATTTTAACTGCTGGTGGATTTGGGGCAAATACACCAATGGTTCAAAAATACAATACTTACTGGAAGCATATTGATGATAATATTGCTACTACTAATTCTCCTGCAATTACTGGGGACGGAATTAATCTTGGTAAAGAAGCAGGTGCAGACTTAGTTGGAATGGGCTTTATTCAGATGATGCCAGTTTCTGATCCAAAGACTGGTGAGCTATTTACTGGTCTACAAACTCCACCAGAAAACTATATTATGGTTAATCAAAAGGGTAAGCGTTTCGTAAATGAATTTGCAGAACGTGATGTTTTAACCAAAGCAGCTATCGATAATGGTGGCTTGTTCTATTTAATTGCTGATGACAAGATTAAAGATACGGCTTATAACACAACTCAAGAATCAATTGATGCACAAGTAAAGGCTGGAACTTTGTTTAGAGCTGATAGCTTAGAAGATTTGGCTAAACAAGTTGGAATGGATCCTGATACTTTAGTGGAGACCATTGAGAAATATAATTCTTATGTTGAAGCAGGAAAAGATCCAGATTTTGAAAAATCAGCCTTTAATCTAAAATGTGAAGTTGCTCCATTCTATGCAACCCCGAGAAAGCCAGCCATCCACCATACTATGGGTGGTTTGAAGATTGATACAGGTGCTCATGTTTTAGATAAAGATGGTAAGCAAATTCCTGGTCTATATGCTGCTGGAGAAGTAGCCGGCGGAATTCACGCAGGTAATCGTTTAGGTGGAAATTCGCTTGCTGATATCTTTACGTTTGGTAGAATTGCCGCAAATAGCGCAAATGATGAATTAGAAAAATAGTATTAATCGATTAAAACGTTGTAAACACTAGAGTTTACAGCGTTTTTTTGCTAAAATACTAAAAATAATTGATTTTTTTGGAGGAATATAATTGAAAGAAGCGCAGGAAAAGAAGCTGACGACAAAACAATATTTAATTGTAGCATCAATGATTTTTGCACTATTCTTTGGTGCAGGAAACTTAATTTTCCCACTTCATTTAGGCCAGCTTGCTGGTAAAAATTGGGGACCAGCAGCAATTGGTTTTTCAATTACTGGGGTAGTTTTACCGCTACTTTCACTCCTAGCCGTTGCTATTACTCGTAGTAATGGTGTTTATCAAATTGGGTTACCAGTAGGAAAAGTTTTTGCGCTTTCGTTTATGACTTTGATGCAGCTTGCCATCGGTCCGTTATTTGCCGCTCCAAGAAATGCAACTGTATCTTATACTGTTGGAATTGCTCCTTTATTGCCCAAGCAATTTCGGGGGACCGGGTTAGTTGTTTTTACGATTATCTTTTTTGCGATAGTGTACGCGATTGCCTATAACGAAAGTGATATTCTTTCCTCTCTGGGTAAAATCTTAAACCCAATCTTTTTAATTTTGCTGTTTATTATTTTTGTTATTGCATTTGCTTGGCCGCTCGGTAATCCCAATACTGTTCCCGTAACCAAAGACTACCTGAATGGTGCCATCGTTAAGGGATTCTTAGAGGGATATAACACTATGGATGCACTAGCAGGATTAGCATTCGGTGTAACTGTAGTAACAGCAATTAAAGAGTTAGTTAATAATGATGAAAAGAAGACTGCCAAAATAACTGCAAAGTCTGGATTAATTGCGGTTGTTGCAATTGGAGTGATTTATACCTTATTGATCGTTATTGGCGCAATGTCATTAGGACATTTTAAAATAGCGAGTGATGGTGGAATTCTGCTTTCAGCGATTGTTAAATATTATGCTGGTATTTTTGGACAAGCCTTATTAGCTGTTTTAATTTTCTTAGCGTGTTTAACTACTGCAGTTGGGGTATTGGCTGCGTTTGCTCTAGATTTTAGTGCTCATTATTCAAAGATTAGTTACAAGGGCTGGTTGACGATTGGATGTATTGGATCTTTGGCTACCGCCAATCTAGGTTTAGAGAAAATTATTCACTGGTCGCTTCCTGTCTTAATGTTTTTATATCCTTTAGCAATTGTATTAATTATCTTATCGGTATGTTCGCCATTATTTAAGGGTGATACAGTTGTATACAAAGTTACTATGCTTTTGACCTTGATTCCAGCAGTCTTTGATTTAATTACAAACTTGCCAGCACCAATTGCTGGAACGCCATTCTACAATGCTGTTAGCCGTATTAGACTTCAGTATTTGCCATTTGCTAATGTTGGCCTAGCCTGGGTTGTACCAACAATCTTAGGGTTAGTTATTGGGGTTTTAGTTCACATTTGGCGTCGTAAATCTAATCGAATTTAAGGAAAGCTATGGTTCATTTGAATCATAGCTTTTTTGTTGGGATAATAAATTTGGTGATAAAAATGAGTTTAACTAATAAGGTACCGGAAAAAGACGTCCATGATTTATTTACACGAGTTGCTCCGCATTATGATCAGATGAATAATCTGATTAGCTTAGGAACACAAAATGGTTGGCGGAAAAAGTTCTTTAAAAAATTAAAAGTAAAAGCTGGAGATTTTGCTTTAGACCTATGTTGCGGGACTGGTGACTTAACAATTGCTCTTGCAAAACAAGTGGGACCTTCTGGCAATGTAATTGGACTAGATTTTAATCAAAAAATGCTCGACTTAGCCGATAAAAAGATCAGAGTGCAGAATTTACAAAAAGAAATTCAGTTAAAGCAAGGGGATGCAATGCATTTGCCTTATCCGAATCAAAGCTTTGATATTGTAACAATTGGTTTTGGTTTACGTAATGTTCCTGATGCAGATCAAGTTTTGAAAGAAATTTATCGGGTTTTAAAGCCAGGTGGAAAAGTTGGGATTCTAGAGACTTCACAACCAACTAATCCAATTATTAAGTTAGGATGGGAAAGTTACTTTAAACTATTTCCTAATTTTGCTAAGTTATTGGGTGCTAATGTTGACGATTATAAGTACTTATCACATACTACAGCTAAATTTATTTCAGCTACGCGTTTAAAGGAAATGCTTGAGCAAGATGGCTTTAAAAATGTAACAATAACCAAATTAAATTTAGGTGCTGGTGCAATTCATATCGGAATTAAAAAGAAAATGAGATAAAATATAAAATAAAAACTAAAAAGGAGAATTTTATGAGAACTGGCACTAAAATTATTACTTTAGACAACGGTTATCACTTGTGGACTAATACTCAAGGTGAAGGTGACATTCATTTATTAGCACTTCACGGTGGTCCTGGTGGAAATCATGAATATTGGGAAGATGCTGCAGAACAATTAAAGAAACAGGGACTTAATGTTCAAGTAACTATGTATGATCAACTAGGGTCACTTTACTCTGATCAACCAGATTACTCAGATCCAGAAATTGCTAAGAAGTATTTAACTTATGAATATTTTTTAGATGAAGTTGATGAAGTGCGTGAAAAGCTTGGCTTAGATAATTTCTACTTAATTGGCCAAAGCTGGGGCGGCCTCTTGGTGCAAGAATATGCAGTTAAATATGGGCAGCATTTAAAGGGCGCCATTATTTCTTCAATGGTTGATGAAATTGATGAGTATGTTGATTCTGTAAATAGAAGGAGACAAGAAGTTCTTCCTCAAACAGAAATTGATTTCATGCATGAGTGTGAGAAGAATAATGATTATGATAATCAACGCTACCAAGATGATGTACAAATTTTAAATATTAATTTTGTTGATAGAAAGCAACCTTCAAAGCTTTATCACTTAAAGGATCTTGGCGGAAGTGCTGTTTATAATGTCTTCCAAGGCGATAATGAATTTGTTATTACTGGTAAGCTTAAAGATTGGCACTTTAGAGACCAACTTAAGAATATTAAAGTACCAACTTTAATTACTTTTGGTGAGAATGAAACTATGCCAATTTCTACTGCTAAAATTATGCAAAAAGAAATTCCAAATTCACGCCTGGTTACTACACCTGATGGGGGTCACCACCATATGGTTGATAATCCAGATGTTTACTACAAGCACTTGGCTGACTTTATTCGTGAAGTTGAAGATGGTAGTTTTAAAGGTGAGTAGGAAGAGTCTGAGGATAAGTAGTAATTTGATTTAATTATAGCTCTTAGAAAAGAAAAATACTGATATATCAAGGTTTTATTTAACGATGATATATCAGTATTTTTTTATTTTAGAGTTTTTTCTAAAATGCTTTTTGTTTTATACGACTGCTTGTGAGGCAAATTATATACCAAGCGAATAGTTTAGCTATAATTATTAGTAGTCCTTGATCTAAAAAATTTTTACTTAAAATCCAATCTAGTAGGTTACTGATTGGTAATAATTCCGCAAATAACTTTAACCATAAAGGATAGGTCTTAACTGGAATAATTAAACCAGCTAATAAAACCAAGGAAGCCGTCATAATATTAGTTAGCCAATAGGGATTTTCATGGTGCATACCCCAATTAGCACTAAAATAGCCTAATAAAGAACTAATTAAAATTATTAATGGCAAAGCTAAAAACAATTTTGGTAATAGATTAGTTTCACCAAGTGAAACTAATCCAATACCTCCTAACACTACGATTTCAATAGTAGCTGTAATATTAGCAATTACAAATTTAGGGAGCCAATATTTGTGAAAGGCAGGTCTAATTGAGAAAAAATCCTCAAGTAACCCAATATTTTGATCGTAAACTACTGAGGCACTAATAATCCCAATACTAGTTGTAATTCCTGTTGTCACAATCGTACCGATTAAAGATCGTGTATAATCCTGATTAGAGTTAAAAGCAATTAGTAAGAACATCAACAATGAAACTAGTGGTAAAAATAAATAATTAACTAAAATGATGCGAATGCTATCGAAGGTTCCAACTGAACGCAAAGTGATACGATAGGTAGAATTCAAAATACATTTAGTCTCCCTTCTTTAAAGGCTTGTTTGATAACAATATTAGTCATATATTTTGATAAAAAGATAAATACAAAAACAACAATAATGTACATAATTATCCAGATGGAGTTAATGGGTAGATGATAGATTATCTTGATAGGAAAAGTTAGTGGACTAAAAATTTGAAAGGGTTGAATTTTTTGCGAAATAAAGTAAGGGATATTTAACAATCCAGATAAGAGTAATATTGGTAAAAGTAATAGTTGCTCATATACAATAGCATTTTTACTCAAAACAAAGAATAAACTAATAAAATAGCTAAGTACAGTAGCAGCTAGCCAAAGTAGAAATACGCCTAGAACTAACTGCCAGTCTAAGTATTTAATAGGCATCCCTAAAAGAATAGCTTCAATTCCTGCTAAAGGGAAGGCGGTTAAACCATAAATAGCTGCAGGCATTAAGGTTGCCAACAAAACTTTTTCGCGTCTCACACCTGTGTTTAAGAGATAGGGTAAAGTTCCTTGAAAACGTTGAAATCCAAGCGCGCCCGCACTAGTTGTGCATGATGCCCAAGTTCCCATTACGCCAGCAATCAACCATTCACGACCAGTGTAGGTATGATGAACATAATGTGATAAATACTCATATAGCAACATTGTTGTTGTTTCTATTACTACTAAATTAACGAAATACGTATTTTTAATATAAAGTTTTAACTGAAATAGTGCAATTTTGATAAAGGACAATTTAGCACCTACTTCCGCTTTAATTTATTAGCTACGGCCAGATAAGCATCAGTTAAGCTAGCAGTTTCATCAACATGAGCAAATTCCTTTACACCGGTAATTGATCCTTCGTAATATATTTTTCCTCCACCAATTAGAAAAATTCTATCAGCTAAAGTTTCAATATCAGTCATATCGTGGCTCGTTAAAATAATACCACAACCATCATTAGCTAACTTTTTGACTAATTTTCTGATTGAAATCACTGATTCTATATCTAGACCTGCGGTAGGCTCATCCAGCATTAAAATCTTTGGATGATTTACTAATCCACGTGCGATATGTAATCTCTGAAGCATTCCCTTTGAGTAAGAACCAGCTTTTTTATCAGCAACATTAGCAAGATTGACAGTTTCTAAAGCATGTTGAACATTTGATTTAATATGTCGTTCTTTAACACCTAAAATACGGGCAAAAAATTCAAGATTATCACGTGCAGTTGCATTGTTATAAAAACCACGGTCACCTCCAAAAACAATCCCCATTTGCTTTCTAGCTTGTCTGGGGTTTTTAGTTAAATCAATTCCTTCAACTTCTATTTGTCCTAAATTAGGAATCAAATAGTTAGAGATTGATTTAATTAATGTGGTTTTGCCTGCACCATTTGGCCCAACAAATGAAATAACTTCTCCTGCATGTAATTCAAAACTAATACCACTTACTGCATGAAATATATCATTTTTTTCCTTGTAAAAGCGTGTAATATTAAGAGCTTTAAATATAATATTGGTCATAGTTTTCACTCATTCCTGATGGATCAGATGTCATTTAATTTAAGAACTTTTGTGCGCAGTCCTGTTTTCCTAATTTATACATAGCTACTATCAATAATTTTTTAGATTCATTTATACCAACTATATTACCGATTTTAATATGTTCGTGTATTGCTTTAATAACAGTATTAACAGCGGATTGAAAATTTCTCTCTGCATAATAAACATATGCTAAAGAAGATACTGCCTCACTCATATATAGTGACATAGTAATTTTTGATTAATTATTTTTTAATTATAATATATTATATTTAATTAAAATGCAATATTTTTTATAAAATTTACATTTTATTATTAATAAGCTATAGAGTAATATTAGAATATTATCACTTATTAATCACAAAAGGTGAGTAGAAAACAAAAATAGTATTGACACTAACTATATATCATGCTATAATTAAGATCCTTTCTAAAATTAAACACTTGTATACGACAAAAGCCACCTGAAATAGGTGGCTTTTTTGTTTTTTAGGAATATAGGATATAAATAATAAAAATTAGTAAGTAATAAGACTAGTTGAATTCATTGTTTTATCGTCTAGTTTATAAGTGTTTAATTCAAAATCATCTTCAAAATTACAGTAGTAAGTCTTGCTTCCAGAAGAGTAGCATGCAGTGTAAACAGTATATTCGTCACTACCTTGATCGTTGACCACGCTGCCTTTAATCATGGCAACAGACTTTAAGATGTTAAAGAATTTAGCAACGTTTGCTTTTTCACCTTTGACAGTTGGATAATTTACGTTTAAGTAAGCTGCTTTAACAAAACGGTCGGCTGGAATACTGTCACCTGGCAGGCCTAAACTACCAGTTCCTACACCCCAAGGAGCAACTTTTTGACCGTTCCAGCTTTGGGCTGTAGCGTCATGTGGATTTAAGCCAGTGTAATTACCTAGATTAGTAAGATGCCAGTTAAAGTCTGGACTATTAGTCAAAACGCCTAGCTTGTCTTCAAAGACTTTCATTCCATATTGTTTTGAAACTTCAACAATAATGGCTTCGTCACTATCACTAATGATCCAGTGAAGAGGGGCAACCGCAAATGATGAATTAATAGCTTCGTTTACTAAGTTAACGTTCTTTAAAGCTTCCTTTACTTCACTAACATGAGTAAAGTTTTGAGTAACCCAAAGCATAATTTCGTAAGAAGCTAAGTTAATTTTACCGTCAATAGGACCATCACTAAATTTAGCAAAATGTGGGAAGTTTAAACCGGCAATACCTAAGCCATCTTCGTTATAGCAGTCAAAGTATGATGGATAGCCATCAACCACAATTCCCATTCCGATAACAGCCTTTTTAGTAGTGGTGTTATCTAAAAACTTATATGGAAGAGGATAATGACGCGGCGTGATAATAACGCCTTCGCCATAATCTTGCCCAACGTCTAGATTACGACCAAAGTATAAATTTCCTTGCTCATCTGTGAATCTTAAACCAGTACACATTTCTAAAATCCTCCTTATTTAGCATTAGCTTTTGCTGCTTGCTCTACAATATATTTCTTTTGATATCTCTTAATTTGGATAACAGCAAATACCAAAATAATAAAACCAATTGCAACAAAGGCAATCATAAAGTACCAAGCAACTGTAAAGCTTGCAGCCCCTTTAATAATTCCAAAGAGTGGAGCGCCGATTGCATAGCCGATTGCATAAGCTAAACCAACGTATCCAAGCATGACGCCTTGATCTCTTGAGCCAAAGAGGTCTTTTGCCATGAAGGCTGGGCCTGACATATAACTAAATACAGCTAAGCCGCAAAAGATAGCATAGCCAATACCAGCAGCCTTACTAATAGATGAACCATATGGCCGGAAGCTAATAAAGATCATCATTAAAATAGATAAAATATACATACAACCAGCATAGGCCATTGATTTTGCTGTACCAAATTTATCAAATAAGAAACCACCAGAAATATTTCCGATTAAACAACCAACACCGTACATTGATCCAACTAAACCAACATCGGTTAAAGAAAGCTTAGTATCAAGGAAGGCAGCATAGTCTTCATTTAAAGATGCTAAGCCTAACCCAATGATTAAGAAACCAACGCTGAAAACCCAGAACCATTTCATTTGTAACACTTGTTTACTAGTCCAGCCTTTGAACTCTTTGGCTTTGGCTTCAGCTTCAGCTTTCTTGCTTTCAGCTAGTTCTTCATCGGAAACGACAATTTCATCTTTCTTAGGCGTTCTAATGAAGCAGGCGATAATTATACCGATTACTAATAAAGCAACGGCAAAGATAAAGAACGGTGCCATAGAAGTTAAATGACCGGTCTTAGTATTACCTGTCATATAGTGCTTTAAAATGGCTTGAGTGGTTGGTTGTAAAAAGATATTACCAATAGAACCACCACAGAAAGCAATTCCTAAGGCAGCACCACGTCCCTTTGCTGGGAACCAGTGATTAATAACCCATGGAACACCTTGGCCAGAGTAAAATGTTGAACCGACCATACAAATAATAGCAGCGATATAGAATCCTGGTAGTTTTGTACTAATTCCAAAAATTACGTAGGCGATGGCAGAAAGGCCAATACCAATTAAATACATCAGTCGAAAATTAACTTTTTCGAGTGCTTTACCAATAAATGGAGAAGCCACTGAAGCAAAAATTGCACCAAACGTAAAAATTAATGTATACGATGCTAAGGTAAAGTGGAAAGTATTAACTAAAGGGTGGATAAACAAAGGCTGAATGTTTTGAGCAATTCCATAAGGAATAGCTTGGGTTAACATACACAGGAAAACCATGAAGTACTTATAGCCCTTGCTTACTACTTTATCTTTAGTAGCGGCATCAGGAGACATGTAATTACCTTCTTTCTAACTAATTACTTATCTAAAATAATATTTGGCTTGTTCACGCCAATATTTTTTTGAATTTGTTTAATTTTAATAGCTGCAAAAATTAATAATATAAAACCAATTGCAACAAAGAAAATGGTACACCACCAAGCAGTTGTAAAGCTGGTAACACCTTTGATGACGCCAAAGAGTGGGGCACCAATAGCAAAACCAATTGCATAGGCTAAACTAATGTAACCTAAGTTAACCCCTTGTGCTTTGGCACCAAATAGACTCTTGGCCATGAAAGCAGGTCCAGACATGTAACTAAAGACCGATAGCCCGCTAGTAAAGGCCCAGCCCATGCCAGCGTATAAGTTAATACGATCTCCATAGGGATGTGTACTGATTAGGATCATCATCAAAATAGCGATAATCAACATGATTCCTGCATAAGCCATGGATTTAGCGGTGCCAAATTTATCAAATAAGTAACCGCCGGAAATATTGCCGATAATACCAGCAATCCCGAACACTGAACCAATCATGCCGACTTCCGTTAAGGATAATTTGGTATCTAAAAAGGCTGCATAGTCTTCATTTAAAGAAGCCAGTCCTAAGCCAATAATTAAAAAACCAATACTAAAGATCCAGAACCACTTCATATGAAGAACTTCTTTACCACTCCAACCTTGAAATTCATGTGCTTTTTTTTGAGCAGCTTCATGCCGATTCTTTTTAACTTCTTCGGCTGAGGCGAGAACCTCATCTTTCTTAGGAACTCTAATAAAAGCGGCAATAATTAGACCAACAACTAAAAGAGCAACGGCAAAAATGAAGAATGGAGCCATGGAAGTTAAATGACCAGTCTTGGTATTACCAGTCATAAAGTGCTTCAAAATTGCTTGGGTAATAGGTTGTAAGAAAATATCACCAATTGATCCCCCACAAAAGGCTAATCCAAGAGCAACACCGCGGCCCTTAAATGGAAACCAGTGATTGATAATCCAAGGAACACCTTGACCAGAATAAAAGGTTGAACCAACCATACAAATAATTCCGGCTAAATAGAAACCAGGTAATTTTGTACTAATTCCAAAAATTACATATGCTCCGGCTGAAAGGCAAATACCAATCAAATACAAAATTTTAAAATTAACTTTTTGTAAAGCTTTACCAACCATTGGTGAAACTAGAGACCCTACGACAGCCCCAAAAGTAAAAATTAATGTATAAGAAGCTAATGTAAAGTGAAAAGTATTAACCAGAGGGTGAACAAATAAAGGTTGAATTAATTGAGCAATTCCGTAAGGAATAGCTTGAGTTAACATACAGAGAAATACCATAAAGTATTTGTAGCCTTTACTGACCACCTTGTGCCTATCGCTTGGTAGATCGTTTGACATCGTATCTCTCTTCTTTCTGATAAAATACTATTAACTTTATAACTTAAATATTATTAAACACGTGAGCTTTGACTATAGCCACTTATATTGTGGTCTACTTAATTGAGTAAATCAAAAATAACGACTTATTATGTTATTTAATGGATGTAATAAAAACGAGCTTAGCTTTCCTAGAATAAAATTACATTAAAAAAGAAAAAAGATTGATTATCTTTGCTATTAAGCATCGATATATCAATCTTTTTTAGTTCGAACGTCTATTATTAATTTCTCTTTTTATGATCAATAAGTAGAGTAAGTACACTAGCAACTCCGAGTGCCGTTAAACCAAGAACAGAAACTAAGCTAGAATCTTTTTTACCAGTTTGTGGTAGTTTGTTATTTGATTTAGTGGATGGAGTAGGCTTTGCATTGTTTTGGGGAGCTGGGGATGATGGAGTACTTGAGTTATGAGTAACTACACTAGTTGTACTACTTAAGGTCTTCATAGTAGGAGTAGTGGAACTCTTTTGAGTTGGTACTTCAGTGTTTGAGTGTTGCACGTTATTGTCTTTTGCAGGACTTGTAGTCTTATCACTAGGTTTTACTGGAGTGACAGGAGTTTCAGGTCTTTCTGGAGTTTCCTTCAACTTGTAAACGTAAGTTACGTCAACATCCTTACCATCGATAGTGCCAACAGAAGAGTCGCCCTCCTTTACATGAGTGAATTCGTAAGTCTTACCGTCATGTTCGATAGTAGTGTCTTTCTTACTATTTTCATCGTAAGATTCGCCGTTCTTAAACTCAGTCGTATCCTTCACAGAATCTTTAATTACATTACCATCTTCATCAACGTAGTGAACAGTAACGGTGTGAGTTTCCTCAACAGGTGGAGTAACAGGAGTGACAACTTCTTTGTAGACATAAGTGATTACAATGTCTTTACCATTGATAGTACCGGTTGGTGTATCACCTTCTACACGAGTGTAAGTGTAAGTCTTACCGTCTTTATTAATAGTCGTTGGGTGATTACTTTCGGTGTAATCAG